>Ga0154306_1020_pt1 | contig 1115 bp, 2 predicted proteins | sample RifGroA2_FD_105600 | JGI IMG/M metagenome (GOLD analysis project Ga0154306, IMG submission 105600) | Bacteroidetes bacterium GWA2_40_14 | reverse complement strand
CTGCCGTAATTCATTAATCAACAAATCATATCGACCATATGTCTGAACTTCAGATAAAATCCTTTTTAAATGAATTGAAAAACCAAAAATGGCTCTTCTACTAGATAGAATAGATAGCTCGTTCTTTTTTTCTGCTGATTTATGCAAATTGAGGAGTTCTTTCGTTATTTGATGAACTCCTTTTAAAGTCACTTTACTTGAGGTTTCTTTAAAAAATGAACCAACACCTAACCAGCTAACAAAAAGTTTAAGATTTTCCTTATTTCCAGTATCAAAATCAAATTCATACTTAAGATTATGTCTTGCGTCTTTAAAAATTTGAATACTACTATTTGATAATTCAGCAATACGCTCATCTGAAAGGTCAAAGTTTTTCGTAGAATCTAATTCAAAGCGATTGTCAACGAAATATGCTATTAGAAGTAACGAATTAATCTTAATTCTTTCCTTAGGAATTTTTAGAGTATTTCTCTTAGTTTTAGTGAAAACAAGTTCATAAGAAACTTCGAGTGCAGGTAAGTTCTTATCACACCAATTGTCTGGTGGTTCAATATCAAAATCAATTCTAAATGATATTTCCTTGTCATATGTGCTTAAATGCTGCTTTGGTAATATTTCAGCAAATCCACCTCGTTTATATATTGATTCTTGCAAGCCAAAGCGAGTTATATCTGAGATAAAATCAATAGCTTTTATTAAGTTACTCTTTCCTGTTGCGTTAGCACCAACAACAACAGTCAGATTATTTAACTTAATATTCGAAGTTAGAATACTCCTAAAATTAGATATTTCAATATTCTTTATCATGACTTAATCTTATTTGCAGTATCGTTTTTTAGGACGGTGTCATAATGTGGCATAACGGCCGGCGGTATGCGACGTGGGGGTTTTCGTGAAGACGAACCTATCACCCGTTACAAACCTTGCCAGCGAGAACTGCGCTTGCAAATTGCGCTGAAACCCCCATGGCGTATGACCGCTTGTTGTGTGCTGCCCTTTTTTAATTCTTCGTTTAGCAAATATAATCAAACTTTTTAATCGAAGAACGGCTCTTGCATAGTGCGGTGGGGCGGGAAGGGTTGGTAAGCTCTTTGGCAAAATTAGGTTCGAACTTT
>Ga0154306_1010_pt1 | contig 2099 bp, 2 predicted proteins | sample RifGroA2_FD_105600 | JGI IMG/M metagenome (GOLD analysis project Ga0154306, IMG submission 105600) | Bacteroidetes bacterium GWA2_40_14 | reverse complement strand
TTGTCGGCATATCAATACTGTTCTTTAAGCTTTTATTTTCCATATTAAGGATTATTAGAATTAGTAATAATGCCGAAATCTGCCAAATTGACAAGAAAAAGATTGTAAAAGTGGATTCGATTCTGCCGTTTTCATTTTTTAATATAGTTTTCTTGCCAAAAAACGAAAACAGTCAAATGATAATTGAGCATGAACTTGCTCATATTCGACAGCTTCATTGGGTCGATTTAGTTATCATTGAAATTGTTTCTGTGTTACTTTGGTTTAATCCTTTTGTTGTTCTTTACAAAAGTTCATTGAAACTTCAACACGAATATCTTGCTGATACTAGTGCAATTAAAGATTATAATCAAATTGAAAAATATCTCGGTTGCATGTTAAAGCAAATTCAAGTTGACCGTAACAATGGAATTATTAGTCAATTTTATTGTAAAACAATTAAAAAACGTATAGTCATGATAACAAAAAATAAAACATCAATTAAGTATTTGGGTTTATATTTATTAGTATTGCCTCTTATATGTTTCATGTTATTTGCTTTCTCTGGTAGCAAGACAGGTTTAGTTGGTGGCACTGAAAAATCTTTGAATGTGACGGTTAAACCTTCGTTATGTCCTGTTGAAATAAATAAAGTATCAAAAACGATGGGATATGGCGAACGAATGAATCCTAAAACCAAGAAAAAGGATTTTCATAGAGGAATTGACTTTGCAATTTCGGAAGGGGAAAAGATTTTTGCTCCGGCTGATGGCGTTGTTTTAGAGTCAAGTTTTGAAACAAAATTAGGAAATTACCTCTTGGTTAAACACGATGAGGAATTTTCGACTTTTTATGCTCATTTTAAAAGTGCTTCTGTAAAGGTTGGTGATAAAATAAGCAAAGGGCAAGTAATTGGTATTACTGGAAATACTGGAACTTATTCGACAGGACCTCATTTACATTATGAGGTCATTAAAAGTGGAGAAAAAGTAAATCCTGAAGATTATATGCCAAAATAAGTTTATTAAAGATAAGGTGTGCAATTTGTACGCCTTATCTTTGTACCAAGATACCATAATCATACATAAACATTAGCAAAATGAGTAAGTTTCTAGTTCTATCAATTGTCTTATTTTTAAATATACTACAAGTAAATTCTCAAACAAATCAAAAACCTCACATTTCATTTTCATTTGATGATGGTAATACAAAAGACATATTGAATTATAAAGGGGAAGAACGGAATGACATGATTATTCACCAATTAAAAAAGCACAATTTGCAAGCAGTAATGTTTGTTTCGGGAAAATTGCTCGATAATGAAAAGGGTAAAGCCTTTTTACAAAAATGGAATGATGCGGGAAATTTGATAGCAAATCATACATACAACCATCTTGATTATAATGATTCAGTAATGACTTGTGATAAGTACATCAAAGAGATTGAAAAATGTGATTCATTGATTAATGGCTATTCAAACTATCGTAAATTATTACGATTCCCGTTTTTAAGAGCTGGGAATACAGTTGCCAAAAGAGATAGTATGAATTCGTATTTAGAAGAAATAGGGTACGGTCAAGGTTGGGCTACTTCTGATAATTCTGATTGGTATATTTGTAGTCGGCTGATTAAACGACTTAAGGAAAACCCTCAAGCTGATTTAAAAGGTTTTCGAGACTTTTATATAAATCACATATATGACCGTGCACTGTATTACAATAAATTATCAATGGAAATAAATCACCGACAGATACATCACACCTTGCTTTTACATATAAATTTAACATCAGCTTTATTCTTGAGTGATTTGATAGAAAAATTTAAGAAGGAGGGCTGGATAATAGAAAGCTATACTTCTGCTATAAAAGATGATATTTATAAAAAGATTCCATCCGCTATGCCATCTGACCAAAGTCTGATTTGGATGCAAGCAAAATTAACTGGCCAGTTTGAAAATGAATTACGCTATCCAGGAGAAACCGGAGAATATGAAAAGGATAAAATGGATAAATTAGGATTATAAAAAAAAGTCGAGTAGGTAAAGGGGAATCTCACCCCTAAACCTCTCTCAGAACCGTACTTGAACCTCTCGATTCATACGGCTCTTCATGATAAAGACG
>Ga0154306_1194_pt2 | contig 2178 bp, 6 predicted proteins | sample RifGroA2_FD_105600 | JGI IMG/M metagenome (GOLD analysis project Ga0154306, IMG submission 105600) | Bacteroidetes bacterium GWA2_40_14 | reverse complement strand
ACCTTTGAAATAGACTTTAAATCTTGTTTGCAAGAAACAAAGAGCAATGTTGTAACCCCTACTAGGAAAAACAATGTCCGGTAATAGTTGGTTCCGTAGTTCATTTGGCTAAATTTTAAGTTATGTTAAATTTTGATAATTGTATCTTGTTTTTGCACAAAATGTCGGTTATAATTGCAGTTTGGCATTTAGGGGAAAAACCATTTCAAATTAGTAATAATATCGATTCGTTGAACTACCTTAAATTTACGCAATATCGCCAAATACATTTATAGTGTTTGTCGTTACCTCTTCAATTATCACTCATTAAATGTTTTCATTTCTATCACTGCATTCGAAACCCAATCTCTTGAATCAATTATATTATTTCTGTCACAATTATTAAACCGTATAGTAGTCGAATTAATAAAACCTCCTGTTGCAATTCTATTTTCTGCTTGAAGTTGAATTATTAAGGTCGTCTTAGTAAGGTCAATTGGTTTTGAGAGAACACCTTTAAAAATGCCGGCACCCACCTTGGTCCATTCAATTGAGATACCTAACTCATTAAGCAAAATAGCCTCAGTTGGGTTATTCTCACCTGCCTGATTTAATAATGAAGAATAAGTTTGATACGGCATTTAAAATCATCTTCCTTTGAACAATTACAAAACAAAAACGGGATCAAACAAATTAATAAAACAATTTTTTCAGTCAGCTTTTTCATAATCTTTTTGTTTAATGATTAATACAAGGACAACCCCCACTTCAATTCTTCCGTCAGTCCGCAGTCGAGAACAAGCGTTCTCAATTTCTCAAATTCTTCCTGCCACTTGGCGGCTTTAGTAAAAAGCAGCCAACTTTAGGAATCATATCATTTGCTATTTAATTATCAGAATAAATTTTTCTATCTGCTGGCCTAAAATACCAGGAAAGAATTATAAAAATGGTCTGAAAAAGTGGTCCAAAAATTGCTTTTCCACCATCACCAATTGCCAAATGTGAAATTAAAGCGCCTGTCATTAAAAAAAAGAACCCTGCATAAGCCCATTCTTTTAATAGTTTGTGCTTAGGAATTAAAATAGCGATTACCCCAAGTATTTTCCATACCCCAATAATGTACATGAAGTATAATGGGTAACCAACATGAGCAATTAATTCATCCATTTCTTTTACATGGAATAGTTGTGACATACCACTTACCAGCATGCCAAAAGACAATAAGACTGTTGATGTCCAATAGATGATTTTGTTTATCCTTTTCATTTTGTTTTATTTTAAATGGTTTACTATTTCTTGTAATCTGTTATGAGCCGCATTAATACCGAATGAAAACGGTAATTTTAGATTTTCGTTTCGGTGTACCACCGATTGATATATTGAATGCATTGTAAGTTTGCTTGTGCTTTCGGTGAGTTTCTCAAATTCTAAAAACTCAAGCTGTACTCCAAAAGGCATATTCTCAAACTCAAAAGTCCTAGTAATTTTCTGATTAGGAACAAAATCATGGATTGTTCCATTAAACCTGAATTTATTTCCTTGAGGGTTGGTAGTTTCAAAAAGGTAACCACCATATTTTTTATTTTCAAGTTTCAATACTTTTGTTCCCATCCATTGCTCAATAATTTCAGGTTCTACATATGCTCTAAAAAGTAATTCTAATGGCAATTCAAATTCCCTTGTTATTAGCAAATCTTGTTTGCCATCTTCAGCAATGACTTTAGTTTTTTGCTCCATAATTTTCTATTTTTGATTTTTCATAATATTTTCCAATTTATTAAACCGGTCATTCCACATTTTGCGGAATGGTTCAATGAAGTCAGCTATTTCTTTCATCTTTTCCGGATTGAAATGATAATATATTTCTCTGCCTTGTTGCTCCTGTTTCAATAATTCACATTCTGTAAGGATTTGTAAATGTTTTGAAACTGTGGGTCTTGCAGTGTCAAAGTTTGAAGCGATAGCTCCTGCTGTCATTGATTGAGAAGCTAACAACAGAAGTATCGCCCTTCTTGTTGGATCTGCAATTGCCTGAAAAACGTCTCGTCTTAAATTCATTGTGTAGTTATTTGACTACAAATATAAATGTAGTTATTTAACTACGCAAATAATTTTCGAAAAAACTTTTCAATGTCTAAATTCTTGATGGTTTATCGGAAGGTTTCGGTGGGAGCCTCTGTACAATGACCAATAACATTG
>Ga0154306_1053_pt2 | contig 2671 bp, 1 predicted proteins | sample RifGroA2_FD_105600 | JGI IMG/M metagenome (GOLD analysis project Ga0154306, IMG submission 105600) | Bacteroidetes bacterium GWA2_40_14 | reverse complement strand
TTGGCCGAAGTCAATCTCGATTTGACCACCGACGGCAAAAGAAACGTGTTGCTGAAAGGAGATCCATTTAGCATCGATCCTCATGCAGGCCTGGAGTTCCACTACCAACAGCTTATTTTTTTACGGGCCGGGGTTGGCAACATTCAAAAGGAGGTAGAAGGGGGTTCCCATTTGACCTTACAGCCCAACATGGGATTGGGCATTGCCTACAAACGGGTTACGGTTGATTATGCCCTCACCGACTTGGGAAATATTTCTGCTGCCGGCTACTCGCATGTATTTAGCCTTACGTTCAGCCTCGAACCTAAACCCGTAAAACCCAATTGAAGTCATGAATAAACTTAATACCAAACATCGTTGGTTGATTGGAGCCTTGACCCTGGGGTTGTTTTTTCTCCCTCACCTTTCGTGTGCGCAAAATTTTGGTAACGAATGGATAAATCTCAGTCAGAAATACTACCGGTTCAGCATCCCTACCACAGGAATTTACCGGGTAACACTGCAAGAATTACAAAAAGCCGGGGTCCCTGTTAGCAGTTACAACCCTCAAAACATCCAGCTTTTTTTTAAAGGGAACGAAATTCCCTGCCATATCCAGGGAGAAAGTTCCGGGTTGGTAGAGTACATTGAGTTCTTTGCCGAAAAAAACGATGGATGGTTTGACCTGGAAATGTATGATGATGTTAAAAATCAGGCCAACCCTTATTATAGCATGATTAACGATACCGCAGCGGTATTTATCACCTGGAACAACAGCTATTCAAACCAACGGATGACGGTTTTAACCGATCAAACTTTTACAGGGTACACGCCTGCCTCCTATTGCAAATGTCAATCCTTAACACAATACACGGGTTCGTATGCTGCATCGTTGCCCGACTGTGAATATACCGAAGGTGAAGGCTGGACAGATAACGTGTTGAGCATCAGTTTGGGAAGCTCATTAACCAAAAATATTTCCACCCCGGAATATACCGCCGCCGGAACATCCATTGAAATATCTTTTACCCTTTTGACCACTTCTTCAAAAAACCACCATTTAAATATCACCGGTCCGGGATTTGAAACAGATACCATTTTTGCCGGGTATAAAACGATTAAAAGAACTTACCATGTTGCAAATGTTGCCTTAAGCAATCCAACATCGCTAACTTTTAAAAGCATCAACGATGTGAATGCCGACACCGATTATTCATCGGTGTCATTCATTTCTATTACCTATCCCCGTACCTTTGCCAATATTACCGATAACAGTTTCCGGTTTACCATTCCTGCTTCGTCCGCACAAAAAACACTACTTGCGTTTACCGGGTTGAGTACATCCACCACTTTTTATTTGTACGACCTGTCCCGGGGCAGTAAAATTCCCGCAGTTTTTGAAGATGGTGTTTTGAAAGCCCTGGTTCCTGCATCGGGTCAGGAAACCCGGTTGATTCTGGTTTCCAATGAGGGTTTGTTAAAAATCAGCCAGATTAGTGCCTGCCAAATGGATAACCATGCCTTGAAAAACAAAAACCACGTGATATTAACCCATCCATTGTTATGGGAACAGGCACAGGAATACGCCAATTACCGTAATGCGTATCTGGTTAATGCCGAAAACCTTTACGACCAGTTTGGATATGGCATCAGGAAACACCCCATGGCTATCCGCAATTTTTTGCGGTACCTGTTCAGCAACTGGAGTACCGACCCCACCGACCTTTTCATCATCGGGAAAGGGGTGAATGCCAAAGATTCCCGTAAAAGTTCCACCAATTTCGCGGCCAACTTAATACCCCCCATGGGTTATACACCCAGCGACGAGCTCATTGGCACCCGGATTTCGGGCAACGGGCTGGAATCAGTTATCCCAATCGGGCGGTTGGCTGCCCGCTCAGGCAACCAGGTAAGCCTGTACCTGAGCAAAGTTCAGGAGTTTGAACAAAACGCCCCCGATGAATGGATGAAACACATCATCCACTTTGGCGGGGGGCAAAATGCCGCAGAACAAGACCAGTTTAAAGATTACCTGCTCCAATATGAAGCCATAGCCACCGATACGCTTTGGGGAGCCTATGTTTCAACGTTTTTAAAAACATCCTCCGATCCTATCACCATCACTAAGTCCGACAGCATTTCCAGCCTCATCAACCATGGGGTAAGCCTGATGACTTTTTATGGGCACGGTTCCACGTATGGGTTCGATCAAAACATAGATTCCCCCGATGCTTACAATAACCAGGGAAAATACCCGCTCATGTTGGCAAATTCCTGCTATTCCGGCGATATTTTTCTTTACGAAAAAAACAGCACGAGTGAAGAGTGGGTGCTATCGGAAAACAGAGGAGCTATTGGTTTTCTGGCCATGATCGATCAAGGGTATATCAACTACCTGAACCTGTTCTCCGGCCAATTTTATAAAAACCTGTGCAGCCTCTCGTATGGCGAACCTGTCGGGACTATCATCCGCCGATCAAAAGTAGCTATGCAGGAAAGCAATATTTCGGGGAACATTTTCCGGAGCACCATTCATTCTTTTGCCCTCCACGGAGACCCTCTGCTGGTGCTAAACAGTTTTTCAAAACCTGATGTGTCTATCGGGCCTGAAAACATCTTTTTTACACCTGCCAACATCACAACGGAAGTAGATTCTTTTCAAATGCATATTGCCCCTGTTAATATTGGCAAA
>Ga0154306_1079_pt2 | contig 3549 bp, 3 predicted proteins | sample RifGroA2_FD_105600 | JGI IMG/M metagenome (GOLD analysis project Ga0154306, IMG submission 105600) | Bacteroidetes bacterium GWA2_40_14 | reverse complement strand
TGGTTTGAGCAAATAGTTTTATTGTAACTATGCCCAATAGCAATGCACTAATAATCCGTATCATAATTGGGATGGTTATTCTTTAATAATTTTCCATTCGTAAGGTTTCCCGGCAATCACCGCTTTTAAATAGTAGCTGCCCTGCGGCTGCCTGTTTAAGTCGATTTTTAATTCCGGCGAAAGTGTTTTTATATGTTTTACCAGTGCACCTTTGGCATCGAACAACCAAAGTTCATCACCTGTTCCGGCCTGGTATTCAGGTAAACGCAAAAGTAACTGTCCTTTGGTGGGGTTTGGGTAAAGTTCGGGGGTTGAACCAAAATTACCCTCAGAGCCATTCTTTTTAGGCAGGCCCTGGTTTTGGGTATTGGTGGAATCGGTTACAACAGAATCAGCCACCTGGGCCGATTTCAGGGCAACGATGGTGCGGGTAACGCGGTTGCCCGAGGCGTCGTAGTAATACTCCACGCTTTGTGCCATGGCGCCCAAAATAACAATTGAGAAAAGTAACGTGATATACCCTTTACGTATGAGTGCTTTCATAATATTCCGGTTTAAAAAGTTTATGCAGTGGTTTCGGTTACCTGTCGGCTTTCGTTTTCAGTTTATCCACCTCGTCGGTAAGTATCTTTATGGCTGTCTGCTGGTCATCAATGGCGGCCTGCTGCTCTTTAATAGCTTCGAGCAACACCGGGATAAGCCCCATGTAGTCAATACCCAACAGCCCGCTGGGGTCGGTTTTTACCAGTTCGGGATAAACCGCCTGTAACTCCTGTGCTAAAAGCCCAAGATGTACCTGCTCGTAAAGGGCGGCATCAAAAAGGGTATTGGGGTCGGCCACCGTATCGGTGGTCTCGGCACCGTATTGCCCCATTTCAACGGGGTTTTTGTATTTGTAGCTTACCCCGTTTAGCTGTTTCAATTTTGCCATGTTGTTTTTATCCAACTGCTTAACCTCCTTTTTAGCCGTTTCGTCGGAGGTCTGGGTCAAAGTGGTGCAATAAAAATCACCATTGACCTTGGTTGTTCCGTAAAAATATCCGGCATATTTATTATCTAAAACAACATCTGAATTTAAGGTACCAAAAATGGCAGCACCATTGTTAGTACCTTGCAATAGTCCGTATACGGCATAATTTCTTCCGGAATAAGCATTCCCCGCTGTGGCATATACACCATAGGCTTTGCTTGAAGCAGTACTTGGTGTACTTGTGTAAGCACTTGCCCTTACACCGACAACAGAACCTAAACCCGCCGTTGCGCTTCCTTGAAGTGCTATATTCCAATACGATGCATTCGTAGGTTGGCTTATACTGGCAGCAAAAGCCCCATTCGAATTGGCATCGGCTGTGTTATAAATATAACCTTTCCAATAGGAGTAACCTAAGTGATTTACTGAAAGCATGGAATTCACCGTGCCGGTGGTACCAATGCCCACCTTGTTGTTGCTGTAAACTTCGATTTGGGCCTGTAACTGGCAAGTAACAATAAATGTTACCATCAGGGTTGAGATAATCTTTTTCATCTGTTTTTTATTTAAGTTGTGTTTTGACAATTGTTATGAGTCCTGATATTTAAAGGTATTCTTTTCCATATCAACATGCAATGATACATAAAATAATCCGGATGGTATATACCCAAGGTTATTTTTTAATGCAATGTTAACATTCTTCATACTAAGTATTGCCGGCCCACCACCTTAAGGGCCGGAGCCTCCCTTGCCGGGGGGTGGGCCGTTCCCTTGCATAAGGGCCGGGGCCTCCCTCGGTAAGTGAAACGTAACCCATAGCCTAAGTGAAGGACGTCCGTCAAAAAAAAGGCCGCCGGATGACTTGCAGCTAACAGGTGGTGCCGTGTTTTATCCCGGACAGTCTGTTTCTGGTTCCTGCCGCCGCGGACAACCTGCGGGTTAAAGGAATCAAAAACAACAGGAACATAAAAACACCTTGAAAAATGATCCAGAATAAGCCAATAACTCTATATTTGTTGCTGGTTTTTACTGTAAAATGAACCATTTCTATGGAACAGCAGATTCAGCAGTTATTTTCGAAATTCGACCAGCTACACATCCTCATCGTGGGCGATGTAATGATTGATGCCTACATGTGGGGCAAAGTGGACCGCATCTCGCCCGAAGCCCCCGTACCCGTTATTTCGGTGAGCCACCGCGAGAACCGGCTGGGAGGTGCCGCCAACGTGGCATTAAACATCCAGTCGTTGGGGGCCGCACCCGTAATGTGTGCCATGATTGGCGACGATGCCAAAGGAAAAGTATTTCAGAATTTATTGGTCAAACGCCAGATGACCGGTGTGGGCATCCTCACTTCCGCTCACCGTAAAACCACTGTAAAAACCCGTGTTATCAGCGGCAACCAGCATCTGCTCCGCATCGACGATGAATCGTCGAAACCTCTGGATACCGAACTGGAACAGCAATTTATTGACCACACCCTGAACCTGATGGACCAATTTCCCTTTGCTGCCATTATTTTTGAAGATTACGACAAAGGAAATATCACACCCCGGGTGATTGAACAGGTTGTTGCAAAAGCCAACCGGTTAAATATCCCCACGTTGGTGGACCCTAAAAAACGGAATTTTATGTTCTATCAAGGCGTAACCCTGTTCAAACCCAATTTCAAGGAGATTTGCGAAGGGCTTAAAACCGATATCCCCAAAGGGGATTTTGCCGCGTTGCATCAGGCTGCCGAAAAACTCCGGAGCCAGCTCCGTGCCGGATTAATTATGGTAACCCTTTCGGAGATGGGCGTTTACATCACCTCCGGCGAAAGCTACTTCCGGGTCCCTGCCGAAATCCGCGACATTGCCGATGTATCGGGTGCCGGCGATACGGTTATCAGCGTGGCTGCCTGCTGCCTGGCTTCGGGTTTTGAACCCCGCGACATTGCAGCCATCAGCAACCTGGCCGGGGGTTTGGTTTGCGAAAAGGTGGGCGTGGTTCCGGTGGATAAAACCCAGTTGCTGGCTGAGGCTGAAGTTTTTTTTAAGAACCGGGAAAAAAGATACTAACCAGGAAAATACACCTCTCCAAACTATTAAAACAATACATATCCCCCACAAAATAACTTTATAAATGAAAAGCGACATTCAAATAGCCCGCGAGGCAGACATACGCCCGATTAAAGAAATTGCCGAAAAATTGGGGCTCTCGGAATCCGATTTGGAATTTTATGGCCCTTATAAGGCCAAACTCCCGCTCCGCCTGATTGACGAAGAAAAAGTAAAAAAAGCAAAACTGGTATTGGTCACAGCCATCACTCCTACTCCCGCCGGCGAGGGAAAAACCACCACCTCTATCGGGTTGGCACAAGCCTTGAACCATATCGGGAAAAAAGCCACGGTAGTCATCCGTGAACCTTCCTTAGGGCCGGTGTTTGGTATCAAAGGAGGAGCCGCCGGGGGCGGATTTTCGCAGGTGATTCCCATGGAAGACATTAACCTGCATTTTACCGGCGACCTTTCTGCCATTGAAAAAGCCCACAACCTGTTGGCGGCACTTATCGACAACAACATAAACAACACCGAAAA
>Ga0154306_1132_pt1 | contig 4351 bp, 6 predicted proteins | sample RifGroA2_FD_105600 | JGI IMG/M metagenome (GOLD analysis project Ga0154306, IMG submission 105600) | Bacteroidetes bacterium GWA2_40_14 | reverse complement strand
CATCTCCATAAGTATTTCTTCTTCGAAAATGGATTTTAAAACCACTGCCCCAACCCCAGCTTTTTCAAGTTCTATAATGTTTTGCACATTATCAGTTAATCCGGAACTGGAAGCAATGATAGGGCTGTTCAGGTTTAAACCTGCATATAACGTTGATAAATTAGCCATAATGATCGTTTTTAAATTCTACCTCAAAACAAGATTATGTTAGGTTTGTTCATCAAAAGTTCTATTAATATATTCCTCTATTAACTTTAACGTAGAGGTCACCTCCTGGTACCCGATAAGCTGGTAATAGGGTTGTCCAGCTATCATGGCCGATGGCCGGTTCCCTTTTGTGGTATTAAACAGGCACAAAACAGGTTTTTTCAGGAACATAGCCTGAGCTAGCTCGTAACCCACACCCAGCGAAGGCTGTGTTATTTCTGCTACCACCAGTTGGCTCTCCTTCAACCAAGCCAAATCGCGATCGTGGATTTGAGCATCGGTTAACAGTTGTTCATTCTTCAGTAAATGGTCGTCGGCAATATGTTCAGTAAGCACTGTTCCAAATTGCTTTAATGCCTGAATCAACCATTGGTAATCACTTTTAGAGCCTTGTCCACCCCGGATGGACCCCGCGAAATAGATGTTAATATTCATTTTGAAATTGTGATAAAGTTATTGGAACCATTGTAAAATTAATTTTTATTGTAAATTTACAGGAAATAAACAATTTTTAGAATGATAAGTAGTTACCTTAAAGAACTGATAGATCATAATAACCGGATCATTATCCCTGATTTTGGCGCTATTATGATACAAGATACCCCTGAAGGTAAACAGATTACCTTTAACGACTTCCTGAAGTTCAACGATGGGCTTTTAGTGAATCAGATTATTAAAGCAGAGAAAACCAGCAAAAACCAGGCGACAGAAAAAATCAAAGAATTTATCAAGGAAGTTGAAAAGAGTTTCTCAAACAGTCAACCTTACGAGCTTGCTGGAATTGGTTTCCTGGTTAAAGACAGTCATGGGAATATCAGGTTTGAGAAATTGACAACCCAAAAGGCTCAGGTAAGACCCACCGATGTAAAACCCACCATTGTCCTCGATGAAGTACCCAAAGCAAAATCTGAGGATATACCTAAAGAAACAGAGAAAAAAATAGAAATAGAAGCAGAACAAAAAACGGAAACTAAACCAACTGCTCCCATAGCACCTCCAAAAGAACCTGTTAAAACCGAACCAAGCACCCCCAAAGCGGTTCCTCCAAAGGCATCGCCATCGGGAACACAAAGAACATATTCATCAAAACCTATAACTCCAAAAAAAATGAAAAACAATACCTTGAAAACCATCATTATTGCAGCTATAGTTATCATCATTCTAGGTGGTGGCACTTGGGCTGTTTGGGAATATAAACTCATCGGCAAATTTTCGGAAAAATTTTTAAAGAAAGAGGTTATACAGGAACCCGTGGAAGCAGTTGCCATTACCGACACTTTGGTAGTTGCCGACACCACCCCCGAGCCTGTGATTGTTGAAGAACCCGAAAACAAAATCGATCCAAATGCCAAACGCTACTATATAGTGGCAGGTAGTTTTAAAGTTGCTTCCAATGCCGATCGTTATAATAAAAAATTAACCGATGAAGGTTACATGTCGGAAATTGTGATGCGCAGAAATGGGTTCCATGTAGTTTCGTACAAAACAGTTTACGACAAAAATGAAGCTTTGATGGAATGGAAAAAAATGCGCGAGAAAAACCCTGAAACATGGATTTACATCAAATAAAAAATATTGCCTGACAGGCTCTTATTGAAGAAATGGAAAGATGGAATGAATTTCAACCCGTTTTTCCATTTTTTTGTTTAAAACAACTACATGATTAAGTATCACTAGGAAGAATCTCAGTCAACGGGTTTTCCACATTAAAATTTCATTAAAAATATAAAAACATCTACTAAATGAAGTATTATTTCACTTGTACCGATGAACTTTTGGTGGAAATATGGGTTTAAGTAGGAAACTTTTAATTTATACGAAATGAGCACTTTTTATTTTTACATAATAAATGCCGCAACGTTAATTGTTGTAGGTTCAGTTGGTTACATCGGTTCCGAAACTCCATCTATTACTGCTTTGATACCGGTATTTGCAGGCATCGTACTTTTGCTGTTTATAAAAGGGATGAAAGCTGGGAACAAAAGCATTGCCCATAAAGTGGTTGTAATCACATTTTTAACCTTAATCGCGCTTTTTAAACCGCTCGATGGTGCCATTTCAAGAAATGATCCTGCGGCAACAATCCGTGTGCTACTCATGATTCTAACTGGTATTGTAGCCATGGCAGCATTTATAAAAAGCTTTATTGATGCGAGGAAAAACAGGAAAGCCCTATAAACCGGATGTATTTTACTTACCGATACAGAAAGTAATTAATATTGATTGTTAATAAGTTATATTGATTGGGCAACAACTGGGCAACAAATTTTGTCTAAAATGAACCATACAAAAGAAAATAAAAATCCGAAAGTAAAGTTGGTTATATAACCGGTTCTATAACCTATCTGTAAGCAAATATAAACCTTTTTTCTTTGTTTTAGCAGTCAAACTCATTTCTTGATACTTTGGTAGTTCGTTGCAAAATATCTTATCGTAGGGCTTTGCATAGCCGTTTTTAACCATTATTTCATTAAGAGTATTGCCATTAGGCAATACGACGTATGCAAGTGTTCTTCCGTACTTGTCTATTTCGTTCCCGACCTCTTGAATAAGTGTTACTTTCTTATTTACAGGTGCTTTTTTAATTAAAAACTGGTAAGACAACATACCAAGCTTTAAAAGAAATTGACCGGGTAAATGGGTTTCTATTTCGTCCTGTTTGAGTTTCTTACATGGGGTAAGTTCTGGAGCATCTATTCCGTAAAGTCTGATTTCTTCTTCCTTATTACTGATTAAATGACGAACTATTAAACCGTCTCCATCAACGACTTTTACTATTTCGTAGTGTGGTTTAATAATTATTGAATCTTTAGCACTCATTTGCATCTAATTGCAACGATTTAAATGTATGACAATCAGTTATTTGAGTGTAAATTTACAGTAATTTATTAATTAAAAAAATTGTAAAAATGGCACAACAAAAAGGTCACGTAAAATATGTCGGAACTATCGGAGATATACGACATTTTAAAATCAAGGGAACAAAAGGATATTTTGCAGGTATGATTGGCGGACCTTCTGCCGAACAAATCGCATCAGACCCAGCATTCAAACGTACTCGTGAAAACATGAACGAGTTTGCAGGTAGTGCAACTACTGGAAAATCTCTCAGGTCGGGAATTGCAGGTTTAATAAAAACCAATGGTGATAGTCAGGTTGCAGGTCGTATCACTGCAATAATGAAAAAAATCAACTTGGAGGATGGTTCAGAAGTCAGAGGACAAAGGGCAGTTTTAATTTCACAAGTTCCAAATTATCTTGTGGGATTCGAGTTTAACAAATTCGCTTCATTTGGAGGTGTTTTTAAAGGCCCTTATACAATAACACCCGCTGCATCGAGATTGAGTTCAACATTGAATGTTGCTCCCTTAAATCCGCTCGATAGAATGAATATTCCTGCCGGTGCAACTCATTACAGATTGTTAAATGTATTGACAGTTTTATCTGATTTTGCCTACAATGGTACAACTGGAAATTATGAACCTGTCGATAGTACCGTAAACGAATTAACAAATATTGCGGAATCCCCCTATACGCCTGTTAATGCAATCACTCCAAATTTATCATTGGTTAGCACATTACCTGGTACTCCAACATTATCAGCAAATGTTTCTGTTGTAAATATTGTAGCAGTTGAATTTTATCAGGAAGTAAATGGAAGCTATTATCAATTTTCACAGGGTAACGCCATGAAAGTTGCAACGATATTCTAATTTTCCCATCAGTTAATTAGAACATTTCAGAATGTGAAAAGCCTTCTCCAAAAGAGAGGGCTTTTCTATTTTTATCTTTATAATGTCGGCTCATGGTGCGCTTATGTATAACATAAGTATGACTTAAATATTTAGCGCCGTCGCATATACCTGTAAAATATTGCCTTTTTAGCTTCCTCAATTAAAATGAGGTTTTGCATAAATTGTTTTTGCTTTTCCTCTAACAAACGCAAGGCTTTTACCGATTTTTCGAAAGATTCAAAATTGGTGCTGGCTTGCTCCATTCCGTGATTGATACCTTTTTTTAACTCATCTTTTGTAATAAACGGAATAACTGAGCCTTTTAAATAGTAATGAAATGACTTTGCACGCCACAAACCAAAGCACAACCAGTAAAACTTTTCCTTTTCTTCGTCTGTTTTTGCGATAAG
>Ga0154306_1105_pt2 | contig 4541 bp, 4 predicted proteins | sample RifGroA2_FD_105600 | JGI IMG/M metagenome (GOLD analysis project Ga0154306, IMG submission 105600) | Bacteroidetes bacterium GWA2_40_14 | reverse complement strand
CCCAATCCGGCCAACCATCAACTTACACTTGTATTTAATAATGTAACAGAAAGAGAGCTAACTTTAGAAATAGTTAATATCCAAGGGAAATTGGTGCAGCAATTTCAGATTGATGCTCCTCAAGAATGGTTCCGGTTCGATCTTCCAGTGGATGAAATCCCCAATGGTATGTATTTGCTGAGCCTAAAGTTTTCCGGTTCCATTATTCAGCGTAAGTTTATTATTTCACATTAAAGCGAGAACTGCACCTTTACAATGGCCATTGATTTCCGGGCGATGGAATTCGTATCGTAGTAAGGGCGGTTTTCATACTGGATGGTTCCTTTAATTTTATGTCCAACTACATAATAATTCAGTCCAATATTATGATGGATCAACCGGTGGTTTAACCCTTCAAAATAGCGGTAAGTAAGTTCATAAAAGGGTTGGACCCTTCCTGACTTTTCCTTTGATGGCAATAAATAGGCTGTTTGCAAAAGTGTTGACATTCCGGTCCCTTGCAAAAATTCGCTGAGCCCGTTACCATAAATATCGGCAAAACCAAAACTAGTGGTAAAATTGGGACCATAGTTGTACCAAAACTGTCCCACATAGAAAGTTAATGCACTGCGGTTCTGAAATGGGTAATCAAGGAATAAATCCACAGCCAGGTGGGTGGCATTAAAATCCTCAAAGGTGCCATCGGAATAATAGCTGATGGTAGCATCGGGATGAAAATCAAAACCAAATCCAAGGTTTAGGACTTTCTTTTGGCCCATGTAGGTGCCTGTTTTGAATGGCATGGCATTACTTTCTTTATCAAAAAATTGCCATTCAAAATACCCTTTGTAGCTGAAGTTGTGGTTGGGCTGGAAGTAAATTTTATTGAATTCAACAGTTGCAGGAATGGTATTGGCTACAAACGGTTTGGTAATGGAGGTCCGGTAGCTGAAAGGGCCAACGTTTCCGGTAAAAAAAAGCCCCAATTGGCGTCCGGTCTGGTCATCGGTTGATAACGCGGGCAAAGCGCTGACAGGAACATCGGCGGTAAGTGTTTTGGTGGCGCTGGCACTGGAATATCTTGAAATGCCATTGTACATGGTTAACCCGGCACCGGCAATCAAATAATCTTTGTGAATTTTCATGCTTCCCCAGGCATCGTAGCAATAAAATTGGACTTTGCCGGGAGCGTTACTGTTTATTGAATTTGTATGGGATTGCGGAGTTAATGCCGTTTGCACAAAAAATGTATATCTGTCGAAAGCGAGGTGCGTGGTAAAGGAAGTTTGCCGGAGAAGTAAATCAACATCATGGCTTACCGGATTGCCTTGGTTGTCGGTGGTATTTGGGTTTAACTGCATGTACCGCATCCAAATCTGGCTATGGATGCCCACATTCAATTCAAAGGTTTGGTATTTATCCGTTTTCAACCTGATTCCTTCCTGAATTGCTACATACAGGGAATCGGGGATTTTTTGTGAGAATCCGTGAAAAGCGGCAACGAAAATGGCTATGCCCAAAGCAATATTTTTCATATTTTTTTTTGCGAAATTAGGTGATAGTTCTATGATTTTGTTGGATTTTCATGGGTTTTAAGGCATAAAAAAACCCGAAGGTTTCTTCGGGTTCCTGTATGTATTTGTAATTATCTAGAAAATAAATCCAATACTGGCTATAAACTGGCTTTGACGCTGATCGGTACTATAGGTATAGTCTCCAAGTGAGATATTGTCACCCAGTTTACTCAACGGAAATTCGTAACGCACATCAAGAGTTACTTTTTTCAGAATATCCAAACCAATGCCGGCTTGTCCACCAAATGTAGCTTTTTGGGTAACAGCGGTAAAACTGTCTAACATTTCATTAATCTCTTCTGAAGCTGATTTATCTGCTTTATTTCCCAGTTTAAAAGTAGCTACTGGACCTCCATAAAGGCGGGCTGGACCAAATTTCACACCTACCATTACAGGAATATCGAAATTGGTGTATTTAATGTCGGCAGCTGAACTTATTACACTGTTTGCAATATCCTCGGCATCTTCTTCCTGAATATTAATGGTCGTTTTGGTCTGCGAGAATATCAATTCTGGCTGAATAAAAATACCCAAAACTTTTACACGGGCAAAAGCCCCAAAATGGTAGCCCATATCATACGATGATGGTTCAAAAGATACTTTTGGGGCAGTGATAGTATAAAAATCAGGATTTGCTAATTGGCTAGCCTTTTCAGCATCTGTTAATGCATTATTTGCAAGAATATCAGCAATATCAGTATAATGAGTCGGGTCAACCCTAACAGTTGGTGGTTCATCAATGCTAAAATCATCAAAACTGATTTTCGATGAATTGACACCCCCTTTTAAACCCCAACTGAATATTTGGCTGTTGGCAGCTACGGCCATTATTAAAATACCTGCCATTAACATTAGTTTTTTCATAATCGACATTTTTGGTTAAACATTCACGGTAAAGTTACTATTATTTCTAAAGTTTCAAAACGTTGTTTTTTTAGGTTAACCAATATGGATGGTGTTTCCCAGATATTTTGGCTTTTTGTTTATCAGGATATCGATAAATAATTTTATCCGGGCCATCTTTTCACGCACCATGGTCTTTAATCCATAGGAAGTTGGAACATCCTGAGCATTAAACCCTACCACATCCATGTTCTGAACCCGGCCAATAAAAATAGCCCGTTCATTTTGGAATTTTTGCGAGATAATAGTGAGTTGGGTTTCACCAAATACTTTTTTTGCCCGGATCATCGAATCCCAGGTGCGAAAACCGGCATAATCGAGAAAAATCCGTTCTTCAGGAATGCCGGCTTTCACCAAATCATTCTTTATGGTCATCGGTTCGTTGTATTCAATCAGTCCGTTGTCGCCACTTATTAATATGTAATCAATTTTCTGGTGATTGAAAAGAATCAGGGTAGCCTCGATCCGGTTTTTATAAAACAGGTTAATTTCACCTTTCCGGATATATTTGCTTGTACCAAGAAGCAATCCCACTTTGTTCTTTGGAATCTCGGACGCTGATTGGTAGAGCTTATTGCAGGTTTTATGATGGATAATCTGGTCGGGAAGGAATAAAACAATGAAAACACTTGCCAAAATAATGATGAACAAATAAAAATACTTCTTTAAAGGTTTCGATAATCGTTGGGTCATTGGTAACTTGCTGCATTTAAATTTTATTCGAAATTGGGTTACATGTTATTAAAGACAAATTAAAAACTTTTCATTAGATGAACCAAATACATTTACCGTTGCTTATTTTGAATTAATTCTAAATAGGAAAGTGCTGAAACTTAATTTTTTTATATTTGTGCCAGAACTATTATTACAAATTAATTACTACAAACTACATGAGAATCTTTAGCTTTTTATCAGTTTTACTATGTTTATCGTTGCTAACGCATGCCCAAAAAAAGATTGGGTTCCATGAGGGCACTAAAAAAACATTTTTGGTGGATGGAGTTGTTCAAAACTCATTCACAGCAGCTTTTCATTTATCAGAGTTAAGTGTTAACCCATTTACTGCTAATCAGGAGGAATTTCTTTCGCTTACTGCCGATGGTTTTGGCCGTACTTACGAAACCGGGCAACCTGACTTGCCTATTTACAATCAACTGATTGTGGTTCCAAAAGATGTAATCCTCTCTATCGCGGTTATAAACACGGACGAAGAGGAAATTGATATGTCCGATTCAAAAAATAACCGACTGCTAAAACCTGCCATTGCTTCCATTTCAAAGAGCCAGAAAAACCCAGAAAAGATAAAATACGAGAAGGGAAAGGCATACAAACAAAACAGTTTTAACGATCGCCCGGCCGTTGAATTGCATGAGGTTGGAATCATGCGCGATGTTAAACTGTATGAGTTGGTGTATCGCCCGGTTTTATATAATGCTGTTGCAAACAAAATTAGAGTAAGGCATCAAGTTCAAGTGAAACTTGCTTGGGAAGGCCAATTCCCTTCGTATATGGATTGGGATTTTACAGATATCGATACTCATACATCACTGGTGACCTCTGCAAAGAGCTCCTTGGATCAGGAGACTTATGTTATTGTTTCTCCTACTAAGTATAAAGAAACCCTACAATCATTTGTAAATTGGAAAAGGCAGCAGGGCTTTTACGTCATCGAAGCCTATATAGGAGAGTCAATTTCTTCACCCGATAAAAATGTGATTAAAACTTATCTGAAAAATCTGTATGACAATCCAGCTTCGGGAACAGCAAAACCTTCCTATATTTTATTGGTAGGCGATGTGGCCGATATTCCTGCCTGGAATGGCGAAACCGATAGCCATGCCACCGATTTATATTATGCAGAATACACCGGAGATTTTTTGCCTGAAGTTTTTTACGGACGTTTTTCGGCAGTTACCACAACCCAGTTAAATATCATCATTACCAAAACATTGTATGTAGAGCAAGGTTCAGGCAATTTACGCGGTTATCATAGTGAACATTTATTGGTAAGTGGAGTTGATGCATCGTATGCACCAACTTATGGAAATGGTGCCATCAATTATTTTATGGATTATTATTCCAACG
>Ga0154306_1114_pt1 | contig 5047 bp, 5 predicted proteins | sample RifGroA2_FD_105600 | JGI IMG/M metagenome (GOLD analysis project Ga0154306, IMG submission 105600) | Bacteroidetes bacterium GWA2_40_14 | reverse complement strand
TAACATAATAGGTAATGCCATTAACTATCCGGGTTAAGGTACTGGTATAGGTGCCTGTACCAGAGCCATCGGTGGTTATACGGTTAGCTGTGGTTGGGTTGGTAGTGGTTGCCCAGCATATGCCACGGGCGGTAATGGGTGCACCCCCGTCGGAGGTAATGTTACCCCCACTGATAGGATCACTACCTGTTGTATAAGTTACGGGTGTAGTTGTTAGTACAGGGTTACTTTTAAGGGTGGTAAATGTAAGCTGGTTGCCATAGGTTACTTCGTCCCCGTTACAACAAAAAGAACGCACATAATATTTCGTGTTTTGTTCAAGGTTGCTAATTTCGGTGGTAAAAGTTGTTTTTGGGTTGTTAAGTTCTATTTTGCTATCGGTAATAGTAGGGTTGGGGGTTGTGTCGTAACAAATGCCGTATTGTATGTTTCCGAATTGGGCTTGTTCGCCAAGTTCACCCTCAATGCTGGCACTGGTAGCCCCGGTAACAGTTACATTATCCGTGGTAATTTTGGTAACAGGTTCGGTTTTTTCGCAGGTAATTAAAAATAGCGCGGTTAATGCAAGGCATACTGTGAAAAGTTGTTTTTTCATGATTGTGTATTTTATAGGTTAAAATAATTAACCAATATTACAAAATTTATGGTTAACAGAACTGCATTATTGGAGAAATTAACATAATAAATGTGATAATGAGTTTACTTTAGCAAACAAGTTATTTTAACAATAAATCATTATTACATAGTAGTTCAATGGAGGCAAACCAACCGGGTAACGGTGAAAAAGCTAATGGTACATCATTAAATGAAATCATTGTTAACCAATTAAATTTATTTTGTTTCTACGGGACTTAAAATTTTAATGTAACTAAATATCTACCAATATTACATGAATGTCCTAGTTATCGGATGAATTTTTAATTTAAAATATTCATCCGATGATTTTTTAAACACACAAAATCCCGGAGGGATTTAATATTGGTAGTCTGTTTTGACCCTAAACGGACAAAGTAAAATTTGAGGTGCCAGGAACAGATTTAAATTACGTAAATCTGATAATTGTTCCGATAGGAACAAGATGTAGTAGAAAAATCAGTATCAAATAAAATAAAGTCCCTTTAGGGACGAAATAAATTTTATCGATCAACAATGTTTTTTCTTATTTTGCTTTGGCTTTCCTGAAGCTCTGTATCAACAATTGGAACTCATGTTCAAAGTTGGGGGTGAATAATCCTTTTCCCATGGATTGTTTCAGTTCTTCCAATTTCCAGAATTTTCCTCCATCCAACTCTTGGGGGTGGGGGATTAAGGTACCATCGAACCGGGTGATAAAGCAAAAAACCAGTTCCGATTCCACCTCCGATTTCCAGACATATTTCAGCACCAGTTCGGGTACAAACTGAACGATGCCGATTTCTTCCATCGTTTCGCGCTTTAAGCTATCCTCAATGCGTTCGCCCCAGCCTACATGACCACCCACGGCGGTATCCCATTTGCCGGGTTGTATTTTTTTGTGCATGGGTCGTTTTTGCAGGTACCATTCCCCCTTGGAATTTAGTACATGCAGGTGTACCACCGGATGTAGCCATTCTTTATGCAGATGTGCCTCCTCACGTGTGGCCTTTCCTACGATTTTTCCTTGTTCATCTACCAGCGGGAGCCATTCCACCGAGGCAAGTTTTTTTATCTGCCAACGTTTTTTCACAAATTCAAACAAAAACCAGGCACCTATCAATATGTATAACAATCCGCCACTGATAAACGCCCAAGCCTCCTTGGGCAAATACCAAACCGAATAGAACACCAAAACGGTATGAAAAACGGTAATATAAAACAGTATTTTAAGGCTTTGTGTAAATTGTTGCTGCTGCTGCCCGTTAAAATCCACCCCTTTCATATATCTTTTTGACATATCGAACAGGAAATTCCGGGGACTAAACGCCGAAAACCCCAGCATCAAGCAAAAGATAACCCCAATAATCCCCGGTTTTAATTTGAAAAAGGCATCATTATCGAGAAGGATGGAAACACCACCCAAGGCAACGAGTAGTAATGTATCGAACAGGACAAACTTATCGAAACGTTTATCTTTTATCCATAAAAAGGCCAACTCCGATGCCCCAAAAGCAATAGCTACAATCAGCCCCGCTTTGGTTCCCCAAATTTCGTCAACAGCAATAAATATGAGAATCGGGAGAATCCCCGGTAGCAGTTTTAACAACAACTCTTTTTTATTCACAAGCCTTGCTTTTTTAATGTAGAATGGATTGGTGGAACAACCTGTTAAGGCAAGGGAACAATTAAGGTAGCACCATTTTTCAACGTCTGGTTGTTTTCCATTTTATTGGCTTTGATGATTAAATCGGACGAAACTTTATATTTAACCGCGATGCCTTTGAGTGTTTCACCAGAAGCCACTTTATGCAAGGCTGTCACCGGAATCTTCAGTTCCTGGCCGGCAATAAAGCTGGTAGCCTTTGTCCCATTGAGATCGATCAGCTTTTGTTGCGCCACATGGTAGCGTAACCCAATACGGTAAAGGTTTTCGCCACTTTGAATTTTATGTATGTGAAATTTCTGTTCATTGTTCGAAACCTGTTCTTTGGTAGTAGTCTGTTTTGTGTCTTTTTTAACCGGCTCTTTGGTTTTTGTCACCGTTTTATCAGTTTCCGTTTTCGATACCTTGGGTCTATCCTCTTTTTGAACAGGACTTTCAGGTTTTATTGTTTTTTGTTCCGTCCGTAATGGTTTGTTTTCAAGTTGCGATACAGCATCGTCTCCCTCTTCAACCATTGCAGTTTCATCTGTCGGATAGTTTGTGTCCTGTGACCTAACTTTATTATTTATATCCTTCGCCTCAACCGGTTCATCGCCAGGGATGGGTTGATTGACATATTTAGCGTAAATTAGGTAACCCGCGTATCCAACGACAAGTACCATGAGGGATGCAAACAGGATTGTTAAAAAATATCTCATACTCTTTTTGGTTGTTTTTGAATTTGGTTCCGCAATTGTTGAAAACTCGATGATTTGGATGCTGGCATCACCTGATCCGTTTTTTGCGCGGACTTTCTCGGTAAGCAGCAAGCATTTATGTTCCGGCGAGGTATTTGTATCGTTCAAAATCTCATGGATTTCCTCCTCTGTCAACACATCGGTCAGGCCATCGGTACAAAGCATGAAAAGGTCGCCGGGTTGGGCAAGAATCGGGTTTTTACTTACCCCAAAGCGGATATCTTTGTTCTTCCCCAGCAAAATACTGACTTCTGAATTGGGAATATCTTCCACATTCACGACATGGTCGCGGGTCAACGGCTGCAATTCATTGTTCCGGAGCCAATAAATACGGCTATCGCCGGCATATGCATAGTAAATTTTATCGGTACGTGTAATCAGGACTGCCAGCGTACTGCCAATGCCTCTATATTTTTCATCTTTGTTCGATTGCTCGTGAAGGGTAAAGTTGGCATAAGTAATGGCATTGGTCAGTGCTTTTTCCATCTCCTGATACGACCGGTTGAAAAAATACTTTTTGATACTTTCCACCACCAATTTTGAAGCTAAGGCACCATGTCCTCCCGGGCCGTTGTGCCCATCGGCTAAAGCAAGAACATGTCCATCGAGGATGGTAAAGTCGAGCAGGGAATCGGTATTGTGTTCATTGGCAACGCCAGTTTCCGACTTAGAACCCACACTATAAAACAATTTACTTTTCATGGAATCCATCTTAAATTACAAAAATAGCCAAACCAAAACTACCACAATAACCAATGCTGGCAATAAATTGATAACTTTTATTTTGGCAATCTCCAGAATATTCAACCCCATGCCAATCAACATGAGCCCACCTACTGCCGAAAGTTCATTGATGATGGGTTCCGAGAGTTTGTCATTCAGCAAGTTGGCAAACAGTGTCAACCCGCCTTGATAGAGCATCAAGGGTACAACAGAAAAGATGACCCCCACTCCCAGGCCTGCACTTAATGCGATGGACGAGACTCCATCCATCAGCGATTTGGCAAGCAGCAGATTGGGTGAACTCCCCAATCCCTCCTCAAAAGCCCCCAGAATGGTCATGCTACCCATGCAATAGAGCAGGAAAGCGGATATCATCCCTTCGCTGAATTTATTGTTGTCGGTCTTTATTTTGGTTTTTAATTTTTCCGAAAAACGGTTGATCAATTTCTCCAAATCCATCATTGTGCCTAGAATGGCGCCAATAACCATGCTAAATACCAGAATCAGGTAATTGCTTGTTTTTAAGGCCATGGCAATTCCCACAAAAAGGGTAAACAGGCCAATGGCCTGGAAAATGATTTGAATGTATTTTTTGGGGATGTTGGAATGAAACAGCAGCCCAAGAATGCTCCCTACCACAATGGCCCCGGCATTGATAAGAGTCCCCCACATGGTTAATTACTTTTAATTACGACCGATTTCACATGGATGCCTTTTAGTTTTCCCAATTGACCTGTCAGGGAGCCCAATTCGTCGGTGGAGCCTTCAAGTACCAAAGAAATAATGCTCCGGTTTTGTTCTTTGAGCTGGATACCTTGCCGCCCAATAATAATATTGCTGTGGTTGGAGATGATTTGGTTCAGCCTTGAAACCTCATCTTTTTGTTCCACAACTATCAATACCGAACCGATTCTATCTTCCATATCAATGAATTAAGCCATTACATCCAATTCTTTATGCAAATCTAATAAAAGCAATTGTTAACAAAAGCCTGTAGCATAAATATCAGTCTCCGGTTTATAAAAAAAGTCTGATAGGTTACCCAATCAGACTTTCATGTTGAGCGGGAAATGGGAATCGAACCCACGGCCCTCAGCTTGGGAAGCTGATGCTCTACCCCTGAGCTACTCCCGCAACAGGATTGCAAAAATAATCATTTTTCTGTTTCCAAAGATTTTTATTGACAAAAAATATTGTTCCCGTTTATATAGGCATGGTTACAACGTTTTTGGTAAGTTAAAATCCGTTGCCATAATATTATGAGGTACGGTTTTTTTTTGATTTGAGAGGGGGGCTGGATTATTTGAAC
>Ga0154306_1101_pt1 | contig 5447 bp, 5 predicted proteins | sample RifGroA2_FD_105600 | JGI IMG/M metagenome (GOLD analysis project Ga0154306, IMG submission 105600) | Bacteroidetes bacterium GWA2_40_14 | reverse complement strand
GGATTAAATAAAGCAAATTCCATTAATTCATTTTGTAATGAATTTAATCTCTGGGTGGCCAATATCCATAAATGCAGATAATAAAGTTAAGGCATTGGCTCGGTTGAATGTTGCTATGGGCTAATGAATCACCCGATGCCCCACAGGTACTATTAACGTTTACAGATATATCGCCTTGGATATTAAAATTAACATTTGACAATAGGTTAGTATTCATAGTATCTGCATTTACACTGGTACTATATAAGTTTGTTCCTCTTTCAAATGTTCCAAGATAATTATTTTTAGGGGTATTTGAGTCGATGATAGAGGAGGAACATTTTACGTTGGCTGTTGCATTGATAGAAAGGTTCTTTTCGCAAGTAGATGTGTTAACAATATTATGGTTATGAGGAGGTATCTGACTGATATTTAATAATACATTTTCATATCCTCCAAATTGCCCCTGATACTTGGGCGTATAACCTTGAATAACACCACTTGTAATAGGTATCCTTCCTCTTAGGTCTGGTAAAGCAAAATTAACTTTACCATCTCCTCCAAACTGATTGCCTATTAGTGCAAACAGTGGAGTGTATTGTTGAATAGGCAGTATCTGCCCCCAGCAGAACATCCAGTTCAAGGGTGCATAATTACCCCCGAAACATTTTATTTCACCTATAAATCCATCCATAGTAATTTATTTTTATTTATTAAAACTTTTATACAATAATTTTCTTAGTCTTATTCTTGCGAATTGTTATTATGGTCTTTCAGGGAATAGTCCTTCTACACAAATAATAAGATTAAGGCATAGCCAGGGTTGCATATTTTCATGGGGATTGGCACCACCAACAACACTGCACTGGCTTAGTACATTTACATTAACATCGCCGCCAATATTGGCGTTTATAGTTGCCACATTTGCATTCATTACATCAGAACCAGTAGCAGCTGTGGAATAACTACTTGTACCTCTGGGTGAACCAGCAAAAAAATTGTCCTTTGGCGTATTAGAATTCCCTTCACCCGCCAAACATGAAATAGTTCCACTTCCTGTAGCCGTAAGATTGCTGGTTGTAGTTGCCGTGCTATTTATTTGATGGACATGAGCACCTAGTTGATTTAACTCAATTGATTCTAATTCTGTACCTCCTTTACCAGCAAGCGTCCTTGGCGTTAAGCCTGTCCCTTGCCCAGCTCCAATAGGAACTTTGCATCTTAGATCCGGTAAAGCAAAGTTATTGATTCCATCGCCACCATACCTGTTGCCTATTACAGCAAATAATGAACTATATTCAGAAATGTTTAAAAGTTGTCCCCAGCAGAACTGCCAGTAGGCAGGAGCAAAAGTGCCTGCAAACCATTTTATTTCACCTAAAAATCCATCCATAGTATTGTTTTTTATGTTATTAAAATATTTATTTAAAACCATCACGAATACAAGTTGACACTACAGTTAACTCCTTGGAGGATATATTCCACTATAGCAAATAATAAAATTAAGACAGGACCAAGGCTGCATATTGTTATGCGGAACAGAATTTCCTGCAGTATTGCATTGGCTGGAAATATGAATATTGACGTTTCCTTCAACATTTGCATTCATTTGTAAAGCTTCAGAATTTAATAGGTCTGAAGCCACAGTGTTGCTAAATGTATTTGTCCTATTTGGTGCATTTGCAGGGTAGTTGTCCTTGGGTGTATCTGCATTCCCTGTAGCGGCTAAACATTTTATGGTTCCAGTTCCGTTTCCCGAAAGATTATTAGTTACCGTTGTTTGATTAACAATGGAATGAAAGTGATTAGGAATTTCATGTGTTGTTAACGCTACGGCTTCTGTGCCAATTAGTTGCCCGGTTACCCTGGTGGTTAAACCGGGTGCAGAACCCGAACCCATTGGAGCCCTGCCTCTAAGGTCTGGAAGAGCAAATGTAGTTATTCCATCGCCGCCATACTGAATTCCCAGAAGTGAATACAACGCATTATAATCACTAATTTTTAGCACTTGACCTGCGCAGATAAACCACCCCTTGGGGGCATAATCGCCTGCAAAGCATTTAATTTCTCCTAAATATGCATCCATAATTAAATTTTTAAAGGTTATTTAAGTGATTAAGATGTTATTTTATTTGATACCAAGCATTTATACCATCCGAAGCAAGGATAACTATCCATTTTGATGCAAGTGATGTTTGAGCAGTTCCGTTCAAATCATAAATTGATTCGGATGTACTTATGTTTAAAGTATTAGTTAAACCGTAAAAATGAAGAACAGCGCCGGAACCTGCTGTTGCAGCTGAGGGTAAGGTAAATGTTATGGTTGATGATGCATTTGAAATAATAACATTTTCTCCTGCCTGGATGGTATAATCACTGCTTTTAATAACAGCACTGCTAGAACTTCCACCACTAGGTGCATTTACCCAACTTGGATTTGCGCCTACACCATTCGTTTGTAATATTTGCCCCGCAGTTCCAGCTGCCAATCGTACCCAATTTGTACCATTGTAATACATAATATCGCCTTGTGTATCGCTACCTAAAGCAATATCGGTGCCATCCACAGAATTATCCTGAACAGTAGCAGTTCCATCATTAGCAATAGAAATATCACCGTTCACGGTAACTTCAGTTGCAATTCCAGAACCGTTTCCCATATATATTTTTCCATTGGTTAATGAACCTTGCCATGTACCAGAGGTTATTGTCCCTACTGTTGTAATACTGCTTGAACCACTCCAAGTAGATATGGCAGTGTTTTCAACATTTCCTAATCCTACCGTAGATTTAGTAATAGAGCTCCATGATGGTGTGGAGCCATCTGTAGTAAGAAATTTACCCGAATTGCCCGTTTGAGTTGGAAGTTCTATTTCATTAGTTACTGAACCATCTACCTCGACAGTTAAGTAGGAAGGTGTCCAGTTTTCCCATTTACTTAAAACAGAGTTATACTTTAATAATTGGTTATTAGATGGTGATGATATGCTGAAATTTCCATTGAATACGGGGTCAGTTTCAGTGTAACTAGTGAGATAGCCGGCACTTGCATGGTTGCCCCAACCGTAGGCAGAATTCCAGTTGCTGATATTGGTGGAAGTAATACCATTGGCAGCGTGGCTCGTGCTCATTGCATCGGTAATTCCATAACCCGATAGGGTGATAGGCCTACTGGAAAGGTTATCGAAGTGGAGTTGTGCGTTTCCGCTGGTTTGCATATTGGTTTTGGTATAGTAGTTAGCCGAGGCAGTGGCCCATGCGGGATCAGTCTCGGTATAACTGGTCAGGTAACCGGCAGAAGCATGGTCCCCCCAGCCGTAAGCCGTGTTCCAATTGCTGATATTGGTCGAGGTAATGCCGTTGGCTGCATGGCTTGTGCTCATGGCATCGGTAATGCCATATCCCGATATGGTGGTTGGAGTATTGGTCAGGTTACCGAAATGAAGCTGGGCGCTTCCACTGGTCTGCATGTTTGTTTTGGTGTAATAACTTGTCGAAGCGGTGGTCCATGCGGGATCAGTCTCGGTATAGCTGGTCAGGTAACCGGCAGAAACATGGTCCCCCCAACCGTAGGCTGTATTCCAATTACTGGTATTGGTCAATGTTATTCCGTTGGCTGCATGGCTGGTGTTCATGGCATCGGTAATGCCATAGCCAGCTAACGTGGTAGGTATATTGTCCAAGTCATTAAAACTACCGCTAAAAGAAACACTGGCCGGTAGTTTTACAAGGCCTCCATCGGAAAGGAATATGGTATCGTTGCTTATTGTAATTACCTGGAGTTCATTTGTTGTTGAACCATCAACTTCTGTTGTTAAATATCCATTGTCTGTTACGTAGGCATCAACTTCAGCTTCGGTTAACTGTGTGTTGTCATCTCCATCGGATAAGCCTGCCGGGACATTTGTCAAATGTGCAAAATCACCATCAAAATCGTCTGTAGTATCGGTGTCCAGGTTTGCCGGGACATCGGTTAAATCGTTAAAACTCCCGCTAAATGAAGTCCCTGCCGGAAGTTTTACAAATCCGCCGTCTGATAAGAAAATGGTATCGTTACTTATGGATAATACCTGTAATTCGTTGGTAGCATCTCCATCCGCTTCTTCTGTCAGGTATCCATTATTTGCTACATAAGCATCAACCTCGGTTTCGGTTAGTTGCGTGTCATCGTCGCCATCGCTTAATCCTGTCGGAATATCGGTTAAATCGTTAAAACTCCCGCTAAATGAAGTCCCTGCCGGAAGTTTTACAAACCCGCCGTCTGATAAGAAAATAGTATCGTTACTTATGCTTAAAACCTGTAGCTCATTTGTTGTTGAACTATCAATTTCTGTGGTTAAGTATTGGCTTAGGTCGGGTATGTTGATCAGATCATTAAAATCGCCACTAAACCCATTCCCGGCATTTTTTGCATACAAGGCATAGGGCACGCTCAGCAATTGAGTCGTCCCGGTAATGGTATAACCGGTACCACCGGTGGGGTCGGTCTCGGTTTTAATAAAGTACGGGCCATTGGTCCAATCTATCGACGAGAATGTCCCGCTCACTACTGTTCCTCCTCCTATTTCAATACTTATCAATCCATTAGCATTGGATGTTGGTGTTTGTGTTTCAGCATAAACAACCGAACCTGTTGCCGAACCTTGAATAATACTAATTTGCATGCCTACAGGCTGGTTCGCCACTAACTGATCGCTGCTATTGCGGATAACTGCCTGATAGCTCATTTTTTCCGGCGATTGGGCTATTGCACTAGCAGTCAGTGCTATCGCCGCTACAATTGTAAGAATTTTTCTCATGGCATTATTTTTTAATGATTTTAAATACTTTAATTTCCTCGTTCCCTTTGGTTACTTTAATAAAATAAGTGGCAGGAAGTAAACTGCTCATAGCAATGTCTGTTTTGTTACTTACTACTTTCTTGCTTTCTAACAGTTTTCCATTGATGTCATAAAGCTGGTACCCGAATCCTTCGGGGTTACCATCCTCAATTTCCAACTTTACAGACTCTGCTGTAGGATTTGGATAAGCCGAGAGCATCAGGTTTATTTCCTTAGCCTGCCCGATCCCGGTTAGTACCGAAATTTCAAAAGGCTGTTGGACGCCTTGTGCAACAGAACCGTTCGTTCCTGGATTTGTGGTGTACACCATCTGTCCAATGGAATAGCTCACGGATCCTCCACTGCCCGAGGCATTACTTCCCGCGGCAGGTACCGACTCCTGAGCCTGTATCCATGATACCCCAATACCTGCAATGATTGCGGTTAATTTTACTTTTTTGTGTTTCATACCTTGCTTCTGTTTAAAGTTAAATACGATAGTTATTTATCTAACGAAAGTTGCCTTTATTATTCCATCATATATTTATTTACAGATATTTATACATTGCTAATAACTGTATGCAAAAAATATCTCATTAACCAGTGCTAGAATATTTGTACTAAAATTGATTTCAATTATTTTAATTA
>Ga0154306_1016_pt1 | contig 5877 bp, 5 predicted proteins | sample RifGroA2_FD_105600 | JGI IMG/M metagenome (GOLD analysis project Ga0154306, IMG submission 105600) | Bacteroidetes bacterium GWA2_40_14 | reverse complement strand
TTATTGGAGAATATACAGACTCATCTTCTAATTTAATCATGGGGACCCCTTGTTCATCGAACTTGCCACCGTAAATATTCTGGGTATAATGTATCAGGGCGGGCCTCATATTTATATAATAGTATCCCAATTCTTTTTCCATTGAAACAGTTCCCAGAAACAGGCTTATTTTTTTGCTCTCTTGCATAAATACAGGGGTTAGTGGCTAAAATCCAATGCTGTGCTGAATTTATCTTTCAATTTTAATAGTTTTTTTTCCATTATCTCATATGAAAAGATGCTTACAATCAAGCTGAGCATCAAAGATAAAACAGGACCAACAATTACCACATTTAGTGCTGTTTCATCAACATTCAATAAATCGAACATAAAAGAATGAACAAAAAAAATGCAAATGGAATGGTACAAATATAACCCATAGGTGTACTTACCGATATTTTCAATTACCGGAATCCTTTTTAAGTTTAGGCGGCCAGAGAAACATTGGAAAACAATACTATACCCAATTAACAGGGCAATAAGCCAAATTATAAGAAAATAAAACCGATTGTTTAACCCATACTGGATAAGCGTTCCGATAAGGATTACTGAAACAATAAACCAAATAGGATTAACAGCGACTATTTTTTTTATAAGGGCGTGGTAATAAAACGATAAATAAGCAAAAAGGGCTCCCGATGTGAGATAAATAAAACAAAACAGGGTGTGCTTACTTGACAATTCGAAAACAGGAGCAGTTGTTATGGAAACGCCCATTAAAATGAGTATAGGGATAATAAATTTACGTTTTGGAAAAAGTAATAGAAATATCGGCCAAATTAAATAGAACTGTTCTTCAACCGATACCGACCAAGTGGGTCCTAAGCCTACACCATAAGGCAATTGATTTATTTTTATTTGATCTAAGTTGCTCAAAAAGAAAACATATTTGATTGGATTCGCGGTCTCTATATTTGGCAAACCAAGGATAAGAGTCCTTAATATTGGAAAAACAATAAAACCAAATCCAATAACAATAAAAAACACAGGCCATATCCGTAATATCCTGCGGATATAAAAATTTTTAATGCTAAACGACGTGGGCGATTCTTGTTCTTTAAGCATTAAATAAGATATTAAAAACCCGCTAAGAACAAAAAACACCGGAACACCAAAATTGAACAACTCCCGGAAATGATCGGCTATTTTATAAAAAGGATTGTTAATGATGGATTCTTCCTTTGATGAAAAAGCATGTGCTAAAAATACGCCAAAAAAAGATAGCGTCCTTATACTATCTAGGTTGTCGAACCTTGTTCTCATGCTTTTATTATCCCTTCGCAATTAATTACAATTCCAGTAATCATTTCTTCCTTAGTAACAAAACACACTTTTTCTTTTCCTTCCCAAGGAGCTTTGGTTTCATCGTGCCGCCATTGACTGTTTTTAAAATTCATAAAATGAATGTACATAAATTCACGGTCGCCATCGCGTGAGTTGGTGATTCTCCCATCTTTGTAATACCAAGTATCGGGTTGCTGGCTATTTATAGTCCCATCAATCCAAGGAATGGTTGTAAAGGGAGTGGTATATTGCTCTTTTAGGTAGAGTTTCCGCATTTTGAAAGCCTTTATTTTTCGGGTAAGCCAATTGTTTATTTGAACTTGAAACTTTTCGTTGAATTTATCAAAAATGGTCATAGTATAAGCATTTGTAATCCCATGTTCATCAATACCAACAAAATTGGGATACACCAGTTTATTACGCCAATCATATATCTTTTTATACATATCCCTGTTATTGGCAGTATTGCGAAACAAGGCCAGATGTCCTGAAATACGAACCTGATGAGTAGAAAGGACACTATACTTTTTTAAAATATCATCGGAATAAAATAGACGGATATCACCGAACAAAATATCCATATCGGTCCAGCCATAAAAATCATATTCTTTTATGTCCTCATAATGGATTTTTGGATATAACGGTCGTAAATCGCAAAGTTTATAAGCATTGGCCGGGTTAAATTCAATACTGGCTTTTTGCTTTGCCATTATAATATACTCATCAAAACTCATTTTTTTAAATACCACATTAGGAAAGTTGTACCCTGTAGTATCACAATCGGTATAAAAAATAAAATTTATCGTAGGGTTTCGATTGATGGTTTCAAAGAATAATGGGGCCCATTCTGGGAATTGGCCGAAGTAGGGGATAAGAAAAACCATTGATTTCATCGTCTAAATTAAGTTTTTATTGAAAGCAATTGTTAAATCTTTAACTGTGAAAATTTCAAAATTGTATGTAGCTAAAATTTCCATAATTCTTTGCCTGCAATTAAATTCATCATGTATTTCAACAGCAATGACTTTAACTTTATTTATCCATTCTTCTACAGTTTGGATAGATTGAAAAACGGCATCCTCTCCCCCCTCAATATCTATTTTAAGGAAATCTATTCCATCCCAATGGTACTCTTTTAATAAAGTGGAGATGCCTTTTACTTGGAAATTATTTTTACTTCCGGATCGCGATTCTTTTAATCGAAAAGACCAATCTTTTTTATCCCTGAAAGAACGGTCCCCTGCAAGGAAGGTGTCACAACTCCAAAGACCTTTATTTTCTGCATGAATCAAGTCAATCCTATTCATTTCAATATTATTCACCAATCGTTCAAAGGTTCCTTTATTAGGTTCCAATGCAAAAATTTTTGCCATTGGGAATGCATTGCAAATATACAATGATGCAAGTCCGATATTTGCACCTGCATCAATCATGGTTTTTAATGGGATATTTTTTCTTAAAAACAAATCCACAATGGGTTGGTATTCCTTTTCCATAAATATCTGACGAAATACTAGGGCATCTGATGAATCCCTTTTGATGGAAATTATAAGTGGAACTTGATTTTCAACCCAATGAATGATTGTTTGGCTTCCTCTCCGGGTAAATTTAATTCCCTGCTTTCTCAGATCATTAAATAAAAGATGTGTATTTATTGGATTTTTTGGTAACCATTGCAAAAATATTGTAAAGACAGAATATAATACCACCACAATTTTTTCATTAAATGAAAATTGTTTAACCTTATCGCAATATTGAGATATATGTTTCATGGTCAGCAAGGTATTATCTAAACTTGTTTTTGATTAGTTGAAAGATAAAAATTAATTCTTTTTGTTTTGTAAAAAGGGAGAGCAAAAAATATATAAAAATACCGACTAACGATTCCGATAATAATTGAATTATGTTGCTTTTCCATGGAAAATAAGTCATCAAAAAAACGAATAAACCCATAAAAATGGAAAGAAAGATACTTGGGATTAGTATCTTAATAATTGAATAAAAGGGTGCTTCAAGGATTCTAACTACAAAATGAATGGTGCTAAATAATGAAATGTAATATCCAATGCATAATCCACACAAAAAAGTTTTTATTCCCCAAATTATCCCTATTGACATTGATAGCAGCAAAATAAGTTTTTTATAGACTTCCAGTTTTAGAAATTTACTTGATTTACCCCTTGATAAAATGGTATTTACCATGATGCTGTTTAAAGGAATGATAAAAGCAAAAAGACAAAACAGTTGCAAATAAGGAACTGAAGGCAGCCATTTATCGGAAAACACCACCGATATGAAAGGCTTTGCTGTTATAGCCAAGCCAACCATAATGGGCATGGTAATATAAGATATAAGACTTAGATATTGATTGTGAATTTTTCGTAGTTCTGCAATGGTTTCAATTTTTGAAAAAACAGGATATGTGATAGATGTTAGAATATTGGTTATATTATTTATGGGGATATCTTTGGTTGTCTTGGCCCTATTATAAATACCTAATTGATTGGCATTAAAAATTTTACCAATTATTAAATTATCAACTGCGTTAAAAACTTTATCAAGCAATACAACAAAAAAAACTTTTATCCCAAACCCATACATTTCCAAAAAAGAAGCTTTATTGAAAACGAGGGAAGGTTTCCAATTGGAATATAACCAATATAAAATACCTGTGGTAAGTGCAAAAGTTAATGATTGGCCAATTAAGCTATAAACCCCAAAACCAAGATATGCTAATGCAATTGCCACTATTCCAGAAAAAAAAACACCGATTAGTTGTATTATATTTTGAGCTTTATAGTTTAATTCTTTAATAAGTAAGGTTGCTTGGATTAAACTAAAAGAGTGTATAAGAAAAGCCAGATTGTAATATTTAATTAACAAAACTAATTGTGGTTCGTTATAAAACCTTGCAATTACTGGAGCCAATAAAAATAAAATACAATAGAATAGAAATGATACCCCAATATTAAAATAGAAAATAGTAGAACAATCTGCCGATGAGATGCTTTTTCTCTGGATAAGGGCAGCGGATAGTCCTGAATTGACAAATGCATTAGCAATTTCGGAGAAAATAAAAAGCATGGCAACTAAACCAAATTCAGCAGGAGACAGTAACCGGGCTAAAAGAATGGATACAAATATGGAGAAACCCTGATATCCCAACTGACCGATTGTATTCCATTTTACACTTGAAATGGTTAGTTCGCGAACAGTTTTTTGTTTATTCAATGTAATAAATTCTTCTTAATTAATGAGTATAAACATAACAAAAATACCTGTTCATTTATAAAATCCCCTCTCAATATATCAATTGTTTTTCAATCATCAATATATGCAACTTTGGTTCGAGTTGAATCATTATTTTGAGAGGGGCTTTTATAATGCTTCTTTCAAGTATATTCAACTATTTGTTCACCAATAATATTATATTTATGCAATATGTAAAAACAGTTGTTCATATCGGCTATAAGCATTTATATCAATTTTTTGATATAATTATTAAAAAAAAAACTTAGAAAAGGGCATTTTTGCGTATATTCATTTAATCTGAAAATTAAAAAGAGATGAATAAAAAATTGATTTTTGTGAGCTTCTTGTTTATGTGGTTTACCAATTTGGCTCAAGTCGATTTTTGCTTGCTTCCTAAAACAAATACTGTTACTACAGATACGACTGTAACTTTTTCTTGGAATTCAATCAATGCTTCAAGCACTTATATATTGCACGTATCTACAAGTAGTTCTTTTTCAACACTTTTAAATGACACTTCCACTTCACTATTATCACTCACTCTATCGGAAATTAACTTTAATCAGGAATATTATTGGAGGGTTATCTGCGTTTCTGGGTCTGATTCTGTGATCAGTTCAACCTATAAATTTAAAACAACAAAAATAACTTCATTAATAGGAATCAACTTATGGCACAATGTAAATGAAGGAGTTGTAACAGATGGTTCTGGAAATGTTCAATATTGGAAGAACTTAATTAACCTAACTGATTCTTCCTTTCAAACAACAGCGACCAAGCGACCAAAGTTGCTGGTTTCGGATAGCCTTATCAACACACAAGCCAGCATAGTTTTTGATGGAATAGATGATTATTTGTACAACACCAATAACCATAAATACAGAGCCATGTATGTTGTCTCTCGGTGGTCTGGAATAGAACCCATCTTTCCCGGTTATAATGGTATTATTTCCTCATATGGTTCAGAAAATGATAAAATCTATATTTTTATTGGAAGGCAAAATACTGGATTAATTTATGATGGCGGAAATCCTTGGGGAAGCTCTGGAATATATATAAATCAAACACAAACTCTAAATTATAGCCCATTGAATCGTTACAAAATATTATATGGTCAAACTGCTACGCTGACTAATTTTAACGGAACATTGATTGGAAGTGCATTTACTAACGAACTTTATTGGAAAGGCCCGATAGCCGAGGTGATCGCCTTCGACACCATACCGTCCGACTCCGTGAAGGCGGTAATAAACGGGTACCTGCAGAACAAATATTCGCCGCCGGCCGATCTTGGCGCCGACA
>Ga0154306_1162_pt1 | contig 5904 bp, 5 predicted proteins | sample RifGroA2_FD_105600 | JGI IMG/M metagenome (GOLD analysis project Ga0154306, IMG submission 105600) | Bacteroidetes bacterium GWA2_40_14 | reverse complement strand
TGGTCAACAAACATCGGTGATGGCATTTAATAACCTGAAAACAGCCTTGCAGATTGGGCAGAACAAGGAACTCTACAATGAGGTAGTTCCCCTTTTCAATAAAAACTTCAACTTGTTTCATGCAACTTTTGAGAATAGCAGTTTTGAGAATTTTCCACCGCTCCAAGTCCCCTTTGGAAGTTTCAATGAAGTACCTGCTGGGAGTTGTCTTTTTTATCAAAAAATTGAACGTATAAATACCTCCAACCCATTATGGTTTTTTGCTGAATCGGATAACATCCGGTACGGTTTTATTGCGGGTGAAGGGCTCTGGAAATGGTATTTGACCGAATATTTCCAAAATTCGAATCATGCCATTACCAATGAACTGGTTTTAAAAACGATCCAATATTTGACCTCAAATAACAGGAAAGAACCTTTGGTGATTGAAATACCTCTGGTGATGGACCAACAAAAACCCATTTTATTCAACGCGAAGTTGTATAACGCATCGGATGAATTAATTAATGATCCCGATTTGTTGATAGATGTTTTAGATGAAAAAGGAAACGTTTATCCTTATCAATTCCAAAAATCGGAGGAGACCTATTTTATAAATATCGGGAATTTGCCTGTGGGTATTTATAAATTTCAGGCAAGAGTGAGGCTGGGTGATGAATTGCTAAAACGTGAAGGAAAATTTATTGTTCAGGAATCGATGATTGAACACAACGGACTAGTAGCGGATCATCAATTACTATATACCTTGGCAAATGAGCATAGTGGCCAGATGTACTTTCCAAATCAATGGAACAAATTGACCGAAAACATCTTGAAAAACAACCAAATAAAACCAAAGATAATTTCAGAACGTCAATTTATAGATTTGATTCAATTCAAATGGATTTTTATCGTTCTATTATCGCTTCTCTCTTTAGAATGGTTTTTAAGGAAATATTGGGGAACTATTTAAAATATTTTTTAACATGAAAGGAAGATTTTTCATAACCTCCGGCATCATTTTGTTGTTCATGGCTGGTTGCAAGATGACCGGAACTGTTCAGATTGAGGTGATTAAACCTGCAAAAGTGACTTTACCTGAGCCAGTGAAGTCATTGGTAATTATAAATAATTATAAAGCCGGGAATAATAATAAAACTACTGATGAGATTCAAAATGCCTACGAAACTTTGGATACCTTAACCTCACAATTCATTATTGAGCAATTGTCTTCCTACTTGAACGAATCGCCCCGATTAGACACTTGTTTAGTTCAAAAGCGGCTTTTTTACCGCAAAGCCGAAGACATTCTCAAACCTGTGAATAAAAACCATGTGGCCCTGATTTGTGAAAATTACAAAACCGATGCCCTGTTATCGCTCGAAGGTTTTGGTATTACTGATTCAATTGAACGTTTTTCGGTAATGGTTGAGAATGGATATTATTCTCAATCATCCTATTTAGCCCTATATATTAAATCTGTTTGGAGGTTTTATACCCAAGATACCTTAAACCCAAACCCGGAACGCTGGTTTGAACGGGATACTATTTATCTGTCAGAGGTCCAAACTTATAAGGAGTTTTTTAATGCGCTCATCACTGATGATGGACGCCAATGGTTAGCCCAGGAGATGAGTAACAAAGTTTCCCAAAAGCTATCCGATAAAATGGTCCCATTTTGGCAAACGGAAGAACGGGTATTCTTTTACAGTAACAACAGCATGATGAAAATTGCTGCAAATTATGCCTATAACGACGAATGGTTAAAAGCAGCCGCCATTTGGCAGGGGCTTGTTCAGGATGAAAACAAATGGTTGTCGGGGGCAGCCTGCCACAACATGGCTTTGGCCTGCGAAGTGCAAGGAAAATTAGATTTGGCAAAGGTTTGGGCTGCAAAAACCCTTCAAAAATATAACAACTCTATCACCATCAACTATTTAAGGATTCTTGATAGAAGAATCAAGGAAGAAGACGTTTTAAATCAGCAATTTTGGTTACAACATGAGTAATTCACCCAATTTCATCTATTTTTTAATCATCGGTATTGTTGTATCTGGTTTTATACTGGACAGGATTTTAGAAGGTTTAAATGCTTCATGGCGCCAGAAGCCAATTCCCGCAGAGTTACAAGGGGTCTATGATCAAGAAAAATACATGAAACAGCAATCCTATGCTAAAGTTACGGATCGCTTTTCGATGCTGACATCTTCAATTAGCTTTTTGCTGGCTCTGCTGTTTTTAGTATTTGGTGGGTTTAATTGGTTGAATCAATTGCTTTTGCCAAACTTTTCGCACCCCATTTTGTTGGGTTTGACATTCTTGGGTACACTATTTCTAATTGTCGAATTGATTGAAATGCCTTTTGATTGGTATGCCACCTTTGTGATTGAAGAAAAGTTTGGGTTCAATAAAACAACTCCGACAATTTACGTGACCGATAAATTGAAAGGGTACCTGATTGGAACCATTCTTGGAACCATTTTCTATGGGTTGTTATTTCAATTGAATGTTTGGTTCCCAAAAACTTTTTGGTTATATGTTTGGGCGGCTATTGCCCTTTTTATGGTTCTTTTGTCAATGTTTTACAGTAACATTATTGTTCCTATTTTCAACAAACAAAAACCCTTACCCGATGGTGAACTGAAAGAAGCCATTTTGAGGTTTTCCGACAAAGTGGGTTTTAAGGTGAAAGATATTTATGAAATAGACGGATCGAAACGTTCCACCCGTGCTAATGCTTATTTTACAGGTTTAGGAAGATATAAACGCATTGTTTTATACGATACGTTGATTCAAGAACTCACAGTTGATGAAATTGTGGCTGTTTTGGCGCACGAAATGGGGCATAATAAGAAGAAACATATATTGATTTCATTAATTACCTCACTTGTTCAGATGGGGATTATGCTGTTTATTATGGCCATTTTTATCAACAATCCATTACTGTCAGAGGCTCTTGGTTCCGAAAGCCATTTTTTTCATTTGGGATTGATAGCTTTTGCATTGCTCTATTCACCTATCTCAACAATAATAGGTTTGGTAATGAATTTGTTGTCGCGATCAAACGAGTATCAGGCCGATGCCTATGCGTGCCAACATGCAAATGGAGAATCCTTAGTATCAGCACTCAAGAAATTGGCATCGAATAATTTAAGCAATCTAACACCGCACCCTGCCTATGTTTTTGTAAATTATTCTCATCCCGATTTATGGCATCGGGTAATAAGAATTAAAAAGCACGGTGCTTGACAATTTTTAGTCCTTATTGTTGTTAGTGAAATTCTGAATTACTAAATTTGTTTTTAGTCATGAAAAGTAGTGTAACGGAAAAACTAAACCTAAATACGGCAATTAATGGAAGCAAAAAGATTGGCAGGTACTGATGAAAGCCCGGAAGTAATACTAGATAAAACTACCAGTGAGTTTAAATTCACTGGAAAATCATTGCCTGAAGATGTTAAAGAATTTTATAATCCCATTTTAGAATGGATTGAGAAATATGTTCAAAACCCTAATGAAGAAACAGTGGTTGAATTTAACATGGAATATTTTAATTCGGCCTCATCAAAACAAATATTGGACATTCTCGAACGGTTTTCAATGTTAAAAGAGAATGGTAAAAAAGTTGCTATAAAATGGCACTACCTGCATGATGATGAAGATATGGAAGATGCCGGCGAATCCTATGCCGATATTGTGGATGTTCCATTTGAATTGATAAGTTATTAAGGGTTTTATGCCGTGGACTATTCAGGTGGCATGTGCATTTGTTTTATTTGTTTCAAATACCTTTGCCCAGGTTTACCATTACGAAACCGGAAAAGTGATTCCGGTAAGTAGGCCTGGGCAAATTATTTGGAAAGAGGGTGTCTTTCAGAATTTTCTGGCTGATTATGGAACCCTCGTTGTACTTGAAAACCCCAAAAATCCAAAATCGAAGCTGATTAATATCCCCGTAATCAAGGTTAAATGTTTACAACCTGATTCCGTGAAGGAACCCCATTTTGTGCTTCATGGAGGCCCCGGGGAAAGCAACATCCAAACAACGCTTCTTTTTTCAGGCATGTTACAAAAACATGACGTAATCCTTGTGGGGTATCGCGGGGTGGATGGTTCAGTTTCTTTGCAGGAGCCGCATTACCAATCTGCATTAACCTGCGATTCGTTAAGTTTAAAAAATCAAAAAATAGTTTTTGCTAAAGCTGCTCATGAAGCCATCCGTTTTTTTAATGAGAAAAAAATAGAGTGGGAGGGGTTTGGACTGGAAAGTGTCGTGGATGATATTGAAGAATTCCGAAAGAACGAAGGATACCCGAAAATTTCATTCTTAGCTTTCAGTTATGGCACCATGATAGCTCAGTTGTATTCAGAAACTTACCCCCAAAACATGGAAACGAATATCTATATTGGGGCAAGGCCTTTAGGGAATTTTTGGCTCTCCGATTCCTTATTCCATGAGCAACTTTATCAGCTTTTTAAAAAATATAAGCAGCAAAAAAACGAAGCAGATACTTCATGGAGCGACTTCTCAAGACTTATGGCACCTGCATTGGATACACATCATTTAGCAGCAGCCGACATCAATCCAGTGTTATTTGACTTGTTCTTTTTTTCGCAGTGCTATTCCTTCGATAACGCGTTGCAATTATTTGCCACATTAGATAAAGTCCCCAGTAAGGGTTACAACAAACTGGTCCAGAAATATAAAGAGTTTTATAAGAACTATCCAAATCTGGTGCTGGGCGATTTGCTTGTAAAAAAGAAAAAATGGTACCCACATGGATATGAAAAAGAAAGCATTGGAAATTATGAGTGCAGCCGGATCATAGAAACATTGAATAATTGGTATTCCCCTCAAATTGATTACTTTTTACCTTCCGGAACCTCCGGTAACCGTACAATTGATTCCATTCTAACCTATTTTATATTTGGAGAATTCGACGTGGCCTCGCCTTATAAACTTTTTGAACCACTTATTCTTTCAAATTACATAAAGGCGGAGGTAGCTATTGTTCCTGATTGCAGTCATCTGGATTTGTTTTACACCAAAAAAGAACTACTCACAATACGGATTCTTGATATTATTAATCAGTAATCAAATCCGGACATTTCTCCAGGATTCTTCGTTTGGAAATAGAGGTGTAATTAAAGTTACAAGCAACGATTTGAAAGATTAGGATGGATTATGTATTTATTTGCCTGTAACTACAATTTCCACCCTACGGTTCATTCTACGGCCATCTTCGGTGTCATTTTCTGCAATAGGTTTGGTATTGGCATGGCCGGCGTAAGTAACCCTGTTGTACCCATTGGCAATTAGATATTTTGCTACCAACTTGGCCCGTTCCGTTGCTAAATCTATTTGACTTTCTTTTAATTCCAAATCATCGGTATGTCCATGTACCGCGATCTTAACAGTAGGGTTTTTCTTCAATACTTTTAATAGCCGTTCCAATTCAGGGAATGATGTAGCTGGTATTTCGGTTTTTCCGCTTTCAAAATTCAAAGTATTCATCGGGATTAATGCCCCCACAGTAATTGCTTTTAACAAAATCTCTTTCTTTAAGTTGGCAAACGTAACAATTTGCTGGCTGTAAAGCTTTTCGGCATAAAACCAGTAATCATCGGAGGTAACTTCAACCGTATAGTCATCGCCAGCCACAAAACTAGCTGTAAATACACCTGTTTTTGAGCTTGAATTTGCCGAAGTAACTTCATTTCCCTGATTATCAATCACCCGGATATTTGCCACAATGGGTTGAAGGGTTGTTGCATCTTTAATGGTACCGGCCAGATTGGTCCGCCGGACAATCTCAACTCCTGGGCCATCAAGCCTGGAGCCATAATCGTAAGAAGCTGCAAAATTGATTTTCCGTTTTTTCTCGTTGAAGATAAAATTGACCTCAAATTGGCGGTACCCATTTA
>Ga0154306_1133_pt2 | contig 6604 bp, 7 predicted proteins | sample RifGroA2_FD_105600 | JGI IMG/M metagenome (GOLD analysis project Ga0154306, IMG submission 105600) | Bacteroidetes bacterium GWA2_40_14 | reverse complement strand
TAATTACAGGCAATGTTGTTTATCAGTAAGTCAAAGATACATTTTGAAAGCAAATCACAACAAACGACCATTTGTTAAGATGATTGCCCCTGTTGTTTATCAGTAAGTCAAAGATACATTTTGAAAGCAAATCACAACTACAAAGGTGCAATTGCTATTACTGGTGGGGTTGTTTATCAGTAAGTCAAAGATACATTTTGAAAGCAAATCACAACGGTTTTTGACTTGAGTCACGAGGTGAAGTTGTTGTTTATCAGTAAGTCAAAGATACATTTTGAAAGCAAATCACAACTCAGGAGAAAGTCAGATTATATAATGAAGAGTTGTTTATCAGTAAGTCAAAGATACATTTTGAAAGCAAATCACAACGAAGATGACTTAGGATTTATAATACTCGTTGTTGTTTATCAGTAAGTCAAAGATACATTTTGAAAGCAAATAAGAAGGGTTCTGCTCATTGATTATCAGGCAACTTTAAATACTTTAAATATTTTAAGTACTTGCAAACTTCTTCCCTTTTATCAGTAAGTCAAAGATACATTTTGAAAGCAAATCACAACTAATTATGAGCAACTAACAATATTTTTTATTTTGTAGTATCACAATAATTATAATTTCCATCTAAGCATTGTCCATTAATACGCATTTATTTGTAATTTTGAAGCATGAAAGCAATACAAACCAATACCAAAAAAAGTTGGGTTAAACCGGGGGTATCCCTTACTCAATCTGAATTTACCAAGGGTATTCAGCAAGCTAAAAACGGTAAGTTTTTTACCGTTCAGGAATCAATGCAACATTTTGAACAATGGATGCAATCACGTCCAAAGAAGTAAAAGTTTCAGAGTTTTTTGATATTGATATTATAGATGTTTTTACCTATGGTGAAGAAACCTTTGGAACAATGGCAGCAAAAAGTTTTATTGCCGATATTTATAGTCACATTTGGAGTTTAGATGTTTCATATCTTGTTTATCCTGAATGCCGGTTCTTACCTACAAAAAATAAAATATACCGGAATATAATTTTGGGTTCATACCTCATTATTTACCGCGTAACAGATCAAAGAATAGAAATTTTAAGGATATTAAGGGCTGAATGTAGCATTTCACGCATCCGGTCAACCCGTTCCATAAAGTTGTAAATATCTGTAAAAAATCAGAATTTAGTCTTTTTGATTCTATTTTGTTACCCGGTTTTATTTATACCTCTTTACCTCAATCAATTAGCCTACCTAAAATATTTCAAAGATACATTTTGAAAACAAGCCACAACAAATTGAAGTCCGCCCATAATATTATCTCCAACTTTAAATATTTTAAATACTTGCAAACTTCTTCCCGTTTATCAGTAAGCCGAAGATACATTTTGAAGGCAAATCACAATTCCGGCCAACCGGTGAATTACTTCATTGGGGGATCTCCGTACTATTCATCTTCAGAACCGGACGGAAAAACCCACAACACCCCTAAATGCGGATAAAAGGAATTGTGGTAATAAACGGCTGTTGACTCCATGTAAAAATCAGCTATCCGGATTCCCAGGGTCAATGCCGGGTAGTAAAGCTGTACATGGTTGATTTTGTCCGAGTTCCCGTTTTTTAAGATAAAAAACACGTTCGAGCTATAACGGGGAGTAAGGATAATACTAAAGTTACCGTCTATTTTTACCGAAAGGGGCAGAAAAAAGTCGCCGGTTATGGCTCCTTTACTTTTGGTATCGAGCGATGATGTTGACCCAAACAAAGTGATGGAATCTTTTGCCAGGTTAAAGGCTATATCGGTACCAAATGCAGCATTGAAACGCGATGAAGCATCAAAGAAACTGTATTGTGCCCCTACCCGAAGGCCAAAACCACCTATCACGTATGGCAAATGAATGGCAGCCCTTACGTCCATTTGTTTTGAAACACCAAACTGCCCGCCAAATGATAAAACAGGGGCCATAGAAGTCCCCCCCGACGAGTTAATACCGCCATCGGCTGAAATTGAATCAATTTTGGGCTCGATGCCTGTTCCAAGACCTAAATATACATCACCATTCCCTTTTCCGTGAGGTACGGGGTTGTTTACGTATAGGTTGTTGGTTACATTACATGCATTGAAACTAAATGCAACCAGGGTGATGAACAAACAGGGCCTTACTCTCTTCATAAAAGCCGGGTTAAGTTGAAGTCCCTTCAACAATCTACCGTTCAGATTGTTCATCCGCTCTATTGAGGACCGGTCCACAGGCAAATAAATCCGGCCCTTATATAAAATAACAGAGGTAAGTAGTTAATTGCATATCTATTTCGCCATCTTCTCCTCCGTCCTGTGGGCATCCCGCATAAGCGGGAACTTTCTCTGATTTAGAGATTCATGGGTGCTGGCACAAAGACTACAAAAAATTACAACGGGGCAGTTCTCCCCCTGGGGAACTAAATGAACGAAGTGAGTGTTCTCATGAGCGATAGCGAGTAAATGGCCTTTTGGCCAGAGGGGGGAATAGGTTACTTCTAATCATTTTGTGTTATGCAGTTATCTATCGACCTCCATAAAATAAATAGGATTGATTGGATTTTAATGCCTCTATTTTAGCAGGTTCTGGTATCATGATGATTTAGCGACAATAAAGATTATGCCTTGTATCCGCAAGCCATCGGATGACTTGTTAATACCTGGTCCCAAATACCCTGTTCATGGAGGCACAGCTTTGGGGCGCGCACTGCGGCCCCGCCCATTCCCTGACTTATCACGTTAAAAAAGCTCCAGTTGCTGCGGGATGGCCTCTTTTTCCATGGGTTTCTCGCCATAGAATATCTCCATCTGCCCAAACTGCTTATCGGTAATCTGCAAAATGCCCACTTTGCCAAACTCGGGCAGGCTCTTTTTAACCCGGCGTTTATGAACTTCGGCATTTTCGCTGCTTGAACAATGGCGCACATAGGCGCTGAACTGGAACATGCTGAACCCGTCCTGCAACAGGTCTTTACGGAAACGGGCTGCAGCTTTGCGCTCCTTTTTGGTGTCGGTGGGCAGGTCGTACAATACTATGGTCCACATAATGCGGTAGGCGTTTAATCGTTCGGTGTTCATCTTGGTTTGATTTTTAGTGTCTTAATCACCCCGTGACTTTAAGTCACGGGGTGATTAAAGGTTAAAGTTCAGGGTACACCAATTTACGCTGTCCGCCCTCGAAGCATTTCACCAGGCTCACCGCTGTGCGCTGGGTAGCCACCATCAGTGGGCTCTTTTCGTCACCCAGGGTCACATCCATGGCCGGAATGATCAATAGTTCCGCCTTTATTTCTTTGGTCAGTTCCTCCTGAATGCCCAGTTTATCGATGATTTGGCAAACCACCTTATCCACGTAGGGGCGGTAGGGTTCCATCAGGTCGTCGGCCAGGCAATAGGCATTGTACCGGTTGTGGTGAAAGATGCCCAGGGTAGGCAACAGCCCCGCCCCTACCAGGCTACGGGCCATGATGGCCCGCAAAATGGCATACCCGTAATTCAGGTAATGGTTGGGCGGCGGCCCTTCGCGGTGTCGGCGGAACCCGGCAATACCGGGGAAGATGGTCTGCCAGTACCAGGCTGCCGCGGTAGCCTCGCAGTTATCGGTATCGCCGCTTTTTACATTTTTATATAAAGGGATAAGGTATTCGGCAGGCAGGTTCCGCATCTGTAACAAGGCTGCCTGGTTTTTAATTTTTTGCGATACGGTTTGCGCCCACAATTGCTTTTTGAGCGGCTCCGATGCATCGAGCTGTGCCCTGAACCGCTCGTTTTGGATGGAATTCCCCGCCAGGGGCAACAGCAGCCCCACCGGCAGGCGGCTCGAATTACAGGTGATAACCGCCGTATTGTTGTCGAGCAGCGCCTCCAGCAGCCCGTGGGTAAGGGTTATCTGCGGATGGTCAATCACTGCCACGCCAATATCCTCGATGGGGATGGTGGCGGTGGACTCCTTTTTAAAACCATCGGGCAGCGTATTGTTTTTTTCCACCTCGGGCAGTTTTACCACCAGTTGCTTATCCTTCAGATGCAGGTAAGCGGGGTTCCCAAAATAAAGCGTGCGTTTAATCATAGGGTTTGGTTTTTCTTAGTTTATTCATCTGATGACTCAATTATTCATCCGATGACTTTGAGTCATCGGATGAATAGGTAAGTAAATCAAGTTCTTTTATCAACTCCCGGTTTATCAATGTTCCATTCCTTAATCCTGTTACATCGCGGTACGATGACCAGGGCCAGTTTTCATCCCTGTTTACTAAATGCGCCTTTACCGGGTTTTGGTGGATGTAGTTGAAACACACCTGGGGGTAAGATTTTTCAGGATTGTGAATGTGTATTTGAGTACCCATCCTGGAATTATAAAATGAGGGTGTGATTCCTTTACTACAATCGAGACATTCGGCTTTGGTGGATTCGCGAAAAAGAGCTCCTGACCGTTGTTCCTGTTTATTAATGGCGCGGGTATATGAGCGGAGCATAATCGCAATACTGTCGTTTAGTGTCCGGTTTCTACTCACGGGGTGACTCAAAGTCACCCCGTGAGTATCCGTAGCAACTGGTAGCTCAACCTGGTTTACTTTTGTCATCAGGTGAAAATGATTAGGTAGCAGGCACCAGGCCAGAATATCGCAATAAGGGAGAAGGTGAACCCGCATCTTTTCGATAAAAAACAAATAGTTTTCATCGCTAAAAAAAATGCGCTGGTGGTTGTTGCCCTGGTTAAAGATATGGTACAGGTGGTTTTTTTCGAAGTGCATAGTTTTGTTTTTTTATGTTCTTTATTAGTCCCTTAAATCCGCAAATCATTTGGCAAACCGTTGAAAGTCACGGGGTGGCTCAATTTGACACAAAGAGGGCAAACAATTAGTGCTCAATTAGTCACCCCGTGACTTGCGGAAAAAGGAGTCAGGGTTTGACTTTGAGTCAAGCCATGGCTGGTCATTCAAAATAACCGGTTCAGGTGACTAAAAACAAACCGGGGTGCCGGAAACGGAACGCTGGCTTTCTTAAAAGGTAACCGCACTCTATAAATTGGCAACCGGGGTCAGGTAAAAGGTAACAGCACCCGGTAAATTGGTAACCGGGGTTGCCAAAAGGGACACCGGATGCACCTTTTTTGTAAACCCGTGCCCTAAGGTATTAAACTGTGCCAACAGAAAGCACCGATGTGTTACCTTTAAAGCAGGAGGGGGTACTACGGAAGTACCCCCCTCCCCCCTTGCCGGGCTCTTGTTCCCGCAGGTGGGTGCCTGCCAGAGATTGCCTTTGAATTACCCTTTGACCGCCTCTTTAACTGGTTTTATCCCCTGGCTTTCAAAAACCTTTTTTAGGTCCTCAACAATTGATTGGGTACCGGGGACCCCCATCTTTGCTGCCCCTTTTGAAGAGCTATAAATACTTAACGAAGCCTGATAGGCATCCGCCCCTGCGGCTATGCGGGTATCTACAATGGTTTCGGTGAGGCTAAGCAGTTCCTTTTCTATCTGGCTTAATCCTTTATACAGGTTTAAGTCGCGGGTTAACTCATCGAGATCGGTGTAAGGGGGGACAATCCTCGGTTCCTGTTTCCCGTACTGTAACGCCTTTTCGGTAAAAGGCACCCGGGCATCGTCAATTTTGGTCATGGTTTTGCGCTGCTCGTTCGACAGTTTTATCCCGAACGGGAACAGGGCCTTAAGTTGCGAAATGAGCTCAAGGGCTTTTACTTTGCTTTCATCCGGAATGGATGCTGAAATGTAATTTGACATACAATAAAAATTAAGGTTAATAATTTAAAAAACCGGTATATATAAGTAAACTACCGTCGGAATGTGGCGAACATCTGAAGCCCAAAGCCTCCTAAATGTACTATCAACCCTGCAAATCTATCTATGTGTCGGGACTGCTTGTAATGAACAGGCTATCGTCTGTTTGGTTAACTATTTATTAAAACGGTAACTAATATAGCCCGTTATTTTAATATACGCAAACTTTTGGGATGGTTTTTTTTGGGGTAGTTTTTTTATAAGCCAGGGCGTGACTTGGAACCTCGCCCTGGCTGGGGTTAGAGGGTTTATTTATTTTTCTGGCATAATCAAACCAAGTTCAACAGCCCGTTTTTTATCCCAACAACCATTGGGAAATTCCCAGTATGGAACTATTTTATTGCCAAGTTTATTGGTGAAGACTTTGATGCATCTTTGCAGCATTGGAACGGTTCCATATTTTATTTCTTCAATTTGTTCTTTAATATCCGGATTTTTAAAAAGTGATTTTGCATCAGCTTCAGATATTTTAATAGCATCAGCTTTATTTATATGTTGAAATACAATTTTTTCATTACTCGCTTCCATATCTTTAACAACATATAATTTTTGAATAATATCATTTTTATTATTCCAATCAATATTTAATAATTCATCATTAGATAAACATTTTTCAGGCAAATATACCATATCATTTTTTGCTAATGTAAAGAGTAAATCATATTCTAAATCATCAATCCTATTCTCCAGTTTATATAGCTTAGATATACTAATTTTGGAAGGTTTCTCATGTGATATTAAATTTGCAGCATCAATGAATTTCAAGAACTTAATCTTTCTATCTACATCTAAATTCATTTTATC
>Ga0154306_1197_pt1 | contig 7096 bp, 4 predicted proteins | sample RifGroA2_FD_105600 | JGI IMG/M metagenome (GOLD analysis project Ga0154306, IMG submission 105600) | Bacteroidetes bacterium GWA2_40_14 | reverse complement strand
GTTTTTCCGGGTTGCCAGCATGAATATATCTGGCCATGTAAAAACACACCCCCAGAACCGATGGTTACTTTTATCATGGGTGCAAGGCCGTTCACGCCTTGGGTGTTGAATGAACCGTATGTACAAAAGTTCCCTAAACTATAAGCAATAAAGCGATCATTATAAAGTTCAACTGCTCTGGAAACATGCGGACCATGTCCAAAAACAACATCGGCTCCGGCATCAACCAGGGCATGGGCAAATTCATACACATTGCCCCGGTTTTCACCATAAAAAGTTTCGGTTTTTCTTGTCACATGCTGGTTCTCAGCACCCTCGGCTCCTCCATGAAAGGTAACAATTACAATCTGGCATTGCTGTGCTAATTCAGACACAATCCGCTGCGCTTCAGAAATATTACGGATGTCAAGGGTACCACTATTCGGGGCAAATGCTGCTACACCATATTTTATGGAGTCTTTAGTAAAAATCGAAACAGGATATTTTACCCAACCTGCATGATAAATCCCCAGGCTATCGAGAATATCTACCGTTGACTGACGGCCTTTGGTCCCAAAATCTCCCGAATGGTTATTGGCTATGGTCAAAACATCGAACCCGGTTTCTTTAAAACAGGGGCCAAAAGATGCGGGCATCCGAAAGGCATAGCAGATGGTGGTATCCTTGCAAAATTTTTCACGCGGGGCATCATCCGAAATACATCCTTCCAGGTTGCCAATGGTTAATGTGGCATCCATTAACAACCGGGATACATCAGCCATTAAAATGCTGCAATCCATATTGGGGGGCAATAAAGCACCTTGTGGGTAAGTACTTCCCAACATTAAATCGCCAACCCCGATGATGGAAATGGGCTCTGTTTTTTGTAGATGTGTTATGGAATCTTCGGTTTGGGCAAAAATAAAACCGGACATCGCAAAAGATGCGAATAACAAAATCAATTTATCCATAAAAAGGAAATTAGTCGAAACTCATGTTCATACGCGACGATACGGAAAGTACCTCTTCGTACTGTTCAGGAGTTAAATCGTTGGAATAATAATTAACAGGATTCTCGGTCTGGTTGTTTTTCCGTACTTCGTAATGAAGGTGAGGAGCCGTGGAACGTCCCGTGCTTCCCACAGTACCAATGAGTTCGCCCCGTTTAATCTTTTGGCCCTCTTTAACCAGGATGCTGTTCAGGTGTGCATATACTGTTTTAAAACCAAAACCATGATCAACGATAATCCGTTTTCCATAGCCGCCGGGAGTATAACCGGCAACAGCTACTTCTCCATTTCCTGTGGCATAAACTTCAGTCCCTGTGGGTGCGGTAAGATCAATTCCCGTGTGCATTTTCTTAGTCCGGTAGATGGGGTGTATCCTGTACCCGTATCCTGAGGCAAATCGGGTTAAGTCTTTATCAGCCAGAGGCGATATCGCTGGAATAGAAGCCCAGAACACCTCTTTTTCTTCGGCCAATGCAACAACCTCTTCGTACGATTTCCATTGGACATCGAGCTGCTTCAGGAGCATATCTATTTTTTTTGATGTCTCAATCACCAGTTGTGACTCATCAAATCCTTCCAGTTCTTTGTAGCGGTTCACACCCCCAAACCCGGCCTCACGGTATGATTCCGGAATGGGTTCAGCACCAAATATCAACCGGTAAATATGATCATCGCGTTCTTTTATCTGGTCCATGGTCAGTTCCATACGCTGCAATTTTTTGTTCAGCAATTCATATTGCGAACGGAGCTGTTTATTTTCCCTTTTTTGCTGAAGTTCACCCGGAGTATCAAAAAATATTGATAAGGCAAGTAAAAATATTGCGGCAATGATACTGATAGCAGCTAATTGCTTTAAAAATTTTACGATTTTTTGTCCTGGAGTTAGGACGATTACCTCGTAGCTTAACCGTTCTGGATCAAATTTATATTTTGATTTCGGCATCTTTTCTGATACTTTTTATTTCAGTGGGTACAAATCTAAGCGAAAAAAACTAATTTTACAACCTTTAAAAAAACAGAACAATCAAAAGACAAACGCATAGGTTTATGAATGCTAGGGAAATACGCCAAAGATTTAAAGATTTTTTTGCCTCGAAACAACATGTAATTGTGGACAGTGCCCCCATGGTAATTAAGGACGATCCTACCTTGATGTTTACCAATGCCGGGATGAACCAATTTAAAGATATATTTTTAGGGAACTCACCGATTAAATACCCACGTATTGCCAATTCGCAAAAATGTTTGCGGGTCTCGGGGAAACACAACGATTTGGAAGAGGTTGGGCATGATACTTACCACCATACCATGTTCGAGATGTTAGGCAACTGGTCGTTTGGCGATTATTTTAAAACCGATGCCATTGACTGGGCCTGGGAGCTTTTGGTGAAGGAGTTTGGGCTCTCTCCCGACAGGCTTTATGCAACAGTATTTGAAGGCAATGCCGAAGATGGTGTCCCTTTGGATAATGAAGCCAAAGATATTTGGAAAAAATACCTGCCCGAGGAACGCATCCTGCACGGAAACAAAAAAGACAATTTTTGGGAGATGGGAAACACAGGACCTTGTGGCCCCTGCTCCGAAATACATATCGATCTGCGTAATGAATCCGATCGCGCCCAAAAACCGGGTCGCGACTTGGTAAACCGCGATCATCCACAGGTTATTGAAATATGGAACCTAGTATTTATCCAGTACAACCGCAAAGCCGATGGCAAGTTAGAAACGCTCCCACACAAACATGTGGATACCGGTATGGGTTTTGAGCGGCTTTGTATGGCCATGCAGGGCAAACAATCGAATTACGATACGGATGTTTTTCAACCGATTATAAAGTCTATTGGTGAATTGGCGGGCGTCAGTTATGGTTCGCAACACGAAACCGATGTGGCCATGCGTGTGATAGCCGACCACATCCGTACCATTGCATTTGCCATTACCGACGGGCAGCTCCCATCGAACAACAAAGCCGGATATGTTATCCGGAGGATTTTGCGCCGTGCCGTAAGGTATGGTTTTACCTTCCTGAACCTGAAAGAACCATTCATGTACCGCCTGATACCGGTTTTGATTGAAACCATGGGTGATGCCTATCCTGAATTGCTGGCACAACTTGAAATTATACAAAAAGTAATCCACGAAGAGGAGGCTTCATTTTTACGTACGTTGGCTACCGGTATTAAATTGCTGGATCAAATCATCGAAAAAGCTAAAGCCGATAAAAAAACAAGAGTAAGCGGCAAGGTGGCTTTTGAATTGTATGATACCTACGGGTTCCCGCTCGATTTAACCCAATTGATCCTGAAAGAACACCAATTGGAAGTGGATAAAGAGGAATTTGACCAATACATGAGCCAGCAAAAAGAGCGCTCACGTTCCGATGCTACCATGGATGCCGGAGATTGGGTTGAATTGCGCGAAAATCAGAAAGATGAATTTGTTGGATACGATTGTACCGAAGCTGAGATTTACGTTACCAAATACCGGAAAGTAGCGGCCAAAGGAAAAGAACTGTATCAGTTGGTATTTAATGTCACACCGTTCTATGCCGAGTCGGGCGGGCAAGTTGGGGATACCGGGTACATTGAATCTGCCGGAAAGAAATATTCCATTTTAGATGTTAAAAAGGAGCACAACCAGATTATTCATTTGGCGCAGCAATTGCCACTACCTGTTGATGCAGCGTTTAAAGCAGTGGTGAACCGTCCGGACCGGTTGGCCACCCAAAGTAACCACTCAGCCACCCACTTGATGCACCATGCGTTGCGCCAGGTGCTGGGCAAGCATGTAGAGCAAAAAGGTTCGTTGGTTACACCCGAATACCTTCGGTTCGATTTTAGCCATTTTCAGAAGATGACTGCCGAAGAAATTGCTGAGGTGGAAAGGTTGGTCAATGTTAACATCAGGGAAAACATTGTTTTGGACGAAAAACGCCATCTGCCTATTGGTAAAGCCCGCGAAATGGGAGCTATGGCCTTGTTTGGCGAAAAATATGGCGATACCGTGCGCGTGATCCAATTTGGGGAATCGGTGGAACTTTGTGGGGGAACCCATGTGAGTGCTACCGGACAAATCGGGTTGTTTAAAATTACCTCCGAAAGCTCCATTGCAGCAGGAATCCGGCGTATTGAGGCTGTTACCGCTTACGAAGCTGAGAAATATATCAACAGCAGGTTGGAAACCCTCCAGAAAATATCGGATTTGGTACGGAGCAACAAAGATTTGGTTGCCGATATTGAGAAACTGATAAGTGATAATCAGGAACTTAACAAGCAGGTGGAAAAATTTGCCAAGGAAACAGCCAAACAAGTGAAAAACAGATTGAAAGATTCTATTAATAATGTCAACGGCATCAATACCCTTTTTGCCACCATTCAAGTGGGGTCTGCTGCCGATTTAAAAGATATTGCCTACCAATTGAAAGGTGAAATCGAAAACCTTTACCTTGTTTTAGGTGCCGAGTTCGATGGAAAAGCCAATCTGGCTGTAATGATCTCCGACAATCTGGTTACTAAAAAGGGACTGCATGCCGGGAATATCATCCGTGAAATTTCGAAAGAAATTCAAGGCGGGGGCGGAGGCCAGTCTTTCTTTGCCACAGCCGGTGGTAAAAAACCGGCAGGATTGGCAGCCGCACTTGAAAAGGCTAAAAGTTTTGTAGGTTAAATTATTGAGTTATATGATCATGTTGTGTGTGATTTTACAAAAGGCAGCCAAATAATAACGATAATATTATGATAAAAAGAGAAATTCAATTATCTCAAGAGTTTAAAGTTCAAGCAGCAAAAGCAATCTTAGCCATAAGCTTTTTTGTAATAACTTATTTGATAATTCTGATTTTAGCTATTATACTAACCGGTTTATGCATTGCGGGCGGCATTTCACTAATTGCAATTAAACCAATGTTTGCAACAATTGCATTAGGAATAGGTTTGGCTAGTTTGGGTGTATTGATTTTAATTTTCTTACTAAAATTTATTTTTAAGTCGCACAAATTAGACCGTTCACATTTAATTGAAATAAGAGAAGAACAAGAACCTGAATTATTTAAAATGATAAGGGAGATAGTGCATCAAGTTGGGACAAACTTTCCTAAAAAAATCTATTTATCATCTGACGTTAATGCATCTGTATTCTATGACTCTAGTTTTTGGAGTATGTTTTTACCTGTGAAAAAGAATTTGCTAATAGGATTAGGTCTAGTGAACACGGTGACAAAGGAAGAATTAAAAGCAATATTGTCACATGAATTTGGTCATTTCTCTCAAAGATCAATGAAAGTTGGAAGTTATGTATATAATGTAAACCAGGTAATTTTCAATATGCTGTTTGAGAATGAATCTTATGAAAGTCTTGTTCAAAAATGGGCAAGTGCCAGTGGATATTTTTCAATTTTTGTTGTAATTGCTGTAAAAATAAATGAAGGTATTCAGTGGATTTTGAGAAAGTTATACATTATAGTAAATAAAAATTATCTAAGACTTTCTCGAGAAATGGAATTCCATGCAGATGAAATTGCAGCCAGCGTAACAGGCTACGAACCTTTGAAAAAATCATTATTGAGAATGACACTGGCTGATAATTCCTTTAATAATGTTTTAAATTTTTACAACAATAAAATTTCTGAAAATATCAAAAGTGATAATTTATATTGCGACCAATCAGCAGTAATAAATTTTCTAGCTGAAGTAAATAGTCTTGCTATAACAAATGATCTTCCAGATATTTCTCTAGAGGAACAAAGTAAATACAACAAATCGAAATTAGTCATTAAAGACCAATGGGCTTCTCATCCAACAACAGATGAAAGGATAAATAGACTAGAAAAAACAGGCTTTTCAACAGAATATAGTTCAGATTCTTTAGCGAATATTATATTTTCAGATATTTCCAAATTACAAAATCAAATTACGGACAAACTTTTTGAAGCTATAAGTTATAAAGGAGAAACAAAAGTAATTGCATCCGATAAATTTCTGGAAGAATACAAAAAAGAAACCATATCTAATTCTTTTTCCAAAATTTACAATGGATATTATGATAGTAAAAACCCGATAATTTTTGATTTAACACTTAGCAGGCCATTTGATGATATAATCACTTTTAACGAATTATTCTCTGATGAAAAAGTTGATTTGGTTTATTCTGCTATAGCATTACAGAATGATATTCAAACGCTAAATAATATTTCAAGCAACATATTGAGCGTAAAAACTTTTGATTACGAAGGTGTCAGGTTTAAACAAAAAGATGCTAACAAACTAATCGAAAAACTAAAACCAGAATTGGAAAGACTTAATGAACGAATTAAATTAAATGATTACGAAATATATGAATTCTTTAAAAAAGAAGAAAGACATCAAAACAAACGAAAAGAATTAGAACAACTTTATAACGAGTTTTTTGAGTTTGACAAGATATTCGATTCAAGATACGAGATTTATACTAAACTTTTAAACGAATTACAATTTACAAGTGTAACAACTCCATTTGATCAAATAAAATCCAAATTCAAGAAAATTATACCTATTGAAGAAAGTCTTAAACAAGAAATAAGACAAATATTATCTGACAAAGTTTATTCAAATGAAATTTCGCCAGACATAGAAGAAAACCTAAAGTTATATACTTCGAAAACATTGGAATATTTTGGAGTGACTATATACAATGAAGTAAACCTTAATATACTATATACAGCAATGCATAACTTTGCATACTTATTATCAAGAAAGTACTTTTTAATAAAAAAGAAAATATTGACTTATCAAGAAGAACTAATAAAAAACCACATACAACACACAATATAAAACAGTTAGGGTTCATCGGTTTGCGGGGCTTTGGTTCTCGCGTCAGCGTTTTCCTCGGTGGATAGTGATGCGCTCCGAAAACCCAATCGTTTCATATTGTCATCCGTTGAAGGTAATTTCAAGGCCTTCATTTTTTTTTCTCATCCACATTCTCTATTTTTATTTTCTGTAAAATAGAATACTATGAGCGCAAATATTTTTGATGTAGTTGTCATTGGCTTGCTGGTTTGGGGTGCCTTCCGTGGTTTTAATAAGGGGATAATAGCCTCTGCGGCATCTTTGGCTGCGTTGCTGCTAGGA
>Ga0154306_1137_pt1 | contig 7772 bp, 3 predicted proteins | sample RifGroA2_FD_105600 | JGI IMG/M metagenome (GOLD analysis project Ga0154306, IMG submission 105600) | Bacteroidetes bacterium GWA2_40_14 | reverse complement strand
GAAAACCGTGTAATATTTAAGCAACGGCTTTTTCTCCTCGGTATCATCGTCGCTTGATTCAATTGTTTTCCAGTAGACCACTTTAAAACCCTTGGAACCGGGCTTAACGAAGCCTCCCAAATATGCCAGCTGCTTGAAAGTAAGATAATAAGGGCTGGCATAGGGAGACATCGAAAGCATCAACAGGTTGATACCCCGGTAAACATGCTTGGAGATAAGGTTCATGGGCAATTCGGTTTTCCAGGGCTTCTTCCAGGGAATGGTTCCATTCTCCAAGGCTTCAATTATTTGGTCGGTGATGATCTGGGCAATGGTATTGTTTGACATTGGGGCTCCTTTCTAAAAAAAAAGAAAGCAGAACTTTCAACAATCCTGAATGTTTATCCAAGAAGTTAAAAGACGCTTTCTCTGTTAATGATTGATTTTATGGTTTAATTGTTATTTCTTAGAATAATATTTACTCCTTTCGTTCTGATAATGGAAAGTGTGTCAAATGCCAATTAATGAGCATTTAACTGTTGTTATTGAATAATTTGATGGAATTGATCAATATTCGTATGTTATTGTGATATAAGGACTTTGTAAGCATTCTATATATCGAAGTCCTGGGCCAACAAGAGCTTTATTCTTTCATCCCGGTCCAGATAATCATCCTTGACCTGGTGTTTGATCTTATCCAGGACGGCGCCGTTGGTGGATACCGAGAGAATAGTATGGAATCCCGCCTTAATATCCTTCCTGATATTTGCCAGGGCATCGGAGTTTCCGGTCTCGATCTCGACGGCAATTCTTTTACCCTTGTTTTCGACGACGATATCGGCATAACCGTTCACCGGCTCTTCAACGATCACCTTAAAACCCTTCCCCCGGTAGAAATTAGCTATTCTTTCCTTCCAGTACCTATGCTCCACGCCTTCGGACTTGTCAAATATCTCAAAACCGGCCTGTCTGAGCAGGGCTTTTCCCTTCATGGTAATGTCGGCCAAAACAATCTGGGTCTTTCGGGTTATTATCCTCCTGGGCACGATCAAGCCGGAGGTATGAAGGTTATGTTTTAATAAATTCCCCCGTCTCATGCTCAGCCCCAACCGTTTATACCTTACAGCCAAGGTGGAAAACGGCTCTTTATAAATATCCCCCAGGAACTTTATGGCCTCGGTATCGTTATTACCCCCTTCCGGAAAGTCCTTTATTTGGGGTTTTAACGGCTCTTTAACACCGGAAAGCGCGGAAAGTCCTCGGGATCTGATATATTCGTCGTCTATGACACCTTTTATTATCGGCACCAGCGGAAACTTTACTAAGCAAGGGTTGATCCTGCCCTTCACCTTGACGATGCCCTGGCCCAGTTTAAGCCTATCGAGGTAATTTTCCTCCTCCGGCTTGATAAAAAGGGCTTCCCTGGCTGCCCGGACATCCCTTTCGTGTTGTAGGCTCAAATATACCTGTGTATGGCAGTTTCCCAGCACATAGATGGGCAATAAGGATGGATGCTGGGTAATGCTCACCAAACCCTGCCCAAAGGCCCTTATCTCTCTATAAACGTATTCCAGGCTGGTATTAGCCTCCTGTTCATACCTTGACTTGGGAAAGAGGTTATGGACCTCCTCCAGGAACAATACATGCCTCAATTTATCGGTCTCACCCTGGCTAAGACGGTAAAGATGAATAAATCTGAGGATAATTTCAGTAAAAAACGTCCTCAAAGGCTTGCTCATCTCCTGATCCAGCTCCAAAATCACCGGTTTTTCCAACAAATCCTCGATTTTAAGCGGTTTTCTGGAATTAAAGGCCTTATTGCTCGGCCCGAAGGTAAAACTCTTAAAAACCCTGCCGGCCGACTGCTTCCATAAAAGCTCCCTGGCCGAGGCCTTCATCTTGTTCAACTCATATCCCCCGTCGAAGAAATTGGGGTACATTTCCGGCTTATTTGTCTCACTGAACCCGAAATCCCTGAAAAGCTTCTCGAATATCTTGATAAAAAAATCAGCCACACCCAGCCCCGCCAGGTGTGACTTCTCCAGTACTTCGGTAACCACATTGATCCAACTCTTATAATGAATATTGGGCGGAGCCCTAAAAGGGTTCCAGTAAAAGGGAACAATATCCCTCCCGATGGTATAGACCTTAACATCTTTTAGTTCGGGATACTGATCGGACAAGGACAGTAGGTTCCTCCAGGTTCTTTTCCAATCCACTATCAGAAACGGCACCTTGTCCCTCAAAAGCTGCAAGGCCAGGGATAATGCCAGGTTGGTCTTCCCCTCCCCGGTAATGCTGAATATCCCGGCTTGTTTTATCAGATCCTCCGGTCTTAAATATAAGGCTGATTTTTTCTGGTCATTATAAATAACCTCGCCCAAATAATATTGCCCGAAGCTTTGCCGCGGCGCAGGCGGAGGCAAAAGAATCTCTTCCGTTTGTAATGTTTCCTTGTGAAGTAGCTTTTCCGCCATGATTTCAATATCCAAAGCAATATCCTTCCGTCCCTTCTCATCCTCAGCAAGATACATATGCCATATCCTGTCGGCTTTTTCACCGATGATTGGTTTCATCTTCTGGCAGATCTTGTACGCTTCAATTGTGTTCATTTTCTTTGTCCTCAATCAAGTCAGACGACAACAATTGCTGTCTCTTGGATAGCTTCCAATATTCCGACAGAGCCATCATCAGGTATTTCTTCAATACCATCATATCCCGCCAGCATTCCAGAGCCTCGGTTCTTTTCTGTTTCTTTAGATCAAATATCTGTGTTTCCAACTGACTCCGTCGGGGCATCAAAGAAAGCACCATTTCCATGTCATAGCCTCTGCCGACATGCAGTTTTACTTCCTCAAGAAAGGTATAACAGGCACAGATGTCATCGGTGATGCTTTGAAAAACATCTTTGTCCACCTGAAATCTCAAATTTATCTCGTTGAAAAGCTGTTTTATGGCAGATTTAAGGACCTTGGTTTTATTGGAGAATATTTCATCCAAGGCGGAAGATGGTTTTTCGTCTGCAGAAAGAATGGAAAGGACGGTATTTTCAAGATCAGGATAATTAGTTCTTTGGAGGAAATCCATTAAGAAAGATGTAAAAGAAGGTTTTAAAGGGTTGTAGGCAAAGATCGGTAAAAAGAAATAAAAAAGAGGTAGTCTAACGACTACCTCTTTTCACTGTGGGGTATTTTACTTGATCACCACCATCTTCTTGGTGGCCTTGAAAGCACCAGACTCTAAGCGATAGATGTAGACACCGTTGGCGGCAGTTCTCCCCGAATTATCCCTGCCATTCCAATTTGCAGAATAGACCCCGGGCTGCTGCTGGCCGTTGACCAAGGTTTTAACTAATTGCCCCAGCGTATTGTAAATCTTCAGACTGACATTCCCTGGCTTTGCTAATTGGTAGTTGATCCTGGTCTGACCATTGAACGGATTGGGAGCGTTTTGATATAGCTTGTAGATAAACGCTTGGCCAATGCTGCCAACTTCGGCAAGCTGGGCACCACCCTGTCCATTTCCCTTAATGACCTCATGAATAAGAATTTTCCCGCATACCGCCATAATCCCTTTGTGTTTTTCAATCCGCAGTATTATCCGGCCATCCCGATTGCTTGCTTCTGATAGCTGCTTGTCCAATATCACTTCTTCACCGGATCTTACCTTTATTTCACCCAACGGCAAATCGTTGATATAAGGCTTTAGCTTAATATCACTGCCGCTTTCATGGTAAAAACTAAGCAATATCCTGTGCTTTTTATCTGGATCAATGTTATCAAAGCAATAAATCAATTCAGTAGAATCATAATCTACGGTCTTATAAGGCTCTACTGCATTGTCGGCAGTCTTGGCTTGCGAACCATAGACGATGAAGCCATCTCTTTGTATATTGAATATTGAAGGCGTTTCTTGTCCGACGTCTACTGCATAAACCGGCTCCAATGCCGTCGTATCCACCATAAAAGTCAAGCCCCACAACACATTGGGTTCAATCTCTTCCGCCCAAATACAATATGTTTTTGTTCCAATTGCTGTTTGCACTTTAAATTCATGGGGAAATATCGAGGCATAATCCGTACTCGACAAATTATCCGGCTCGATATATGTCATCTTTTCTGTGCTGTAGGTGGCTTTGAATACCTCATAATCGTTCGAGACATCTTCGGTCCATAAAATATCGCTGCCGCATATATAAGGCATCATTGATGCGGATATTTCCACTATCGGGCTGTATGTCCCATCAATTTTCCGCATTGAATAATATATCTTACCCAACTTGTGCCAGGCGATATGATCATTTCCCTTGTAATCCGTAGCCATCGTTGCTGATGTTGGCACAGCCCAGGGAGGCGGCACTGTATAAGTATATTGATCCAATACTGTATCTTTTTTAGCAGCAACATTGCCAATAGCAAACCTTGTTTGATGCAAAGCCCAGCCCTTTGAGATGTATGGAGGAATACCGCCGCCATACGACTTCTCATAAACCAGGGATATCGTATCATTCTTTATGGACATTGCCGGCGGAGAATACCCACAGATGTAATCCCATGGCACAGCATCCATAAAAGCCAATGTTTCCGCAGGGCTCCATCCGGTGGCAGTTTTATGGCTGAAATATACACCACCCCCCAGACTTGGTTCCCACTGTTTTATCCAGGAAATAGCCGGTGCATTTTTACTGTCGACTGCAATTACGGGCAAACTTCCATCATTCAATACAAGAGGTGTTGACCATGTTTTACCATCATCTTTTGATGAAATATAATAAATGCTATTCTCGTCACCGTAATTCAAATGAAGCACTCCGTCGGATGATAATACAAGTTTTTCAGCATTGTTGTATGCCAATGATAATTCATCTCTAATTGGAACAATATTCCTATTATTGATTGTGAAATTAGCATCGCTTATGTCCTGCGCCATATTACCCGAAGAATCATATGCCATAACCCTAAATCTGCACTTTGTTGAACTTATTCCATATGGAACTCGCCATGAATAATAGTTTGTATTGCCCCCTACCTGCGCAATCTGGTTCCATGTGGTTACGGCATCTATTGCATTTGGTTCGTTCAATAGATAATTTGTTGTGTAATATAGAACATATTCCCGTATCCCGCGATTATCTGAACAATTCCAAGAAAGGTTATAGCGCCGTCCATTGTATAATATCTCCCCTCCATTTGGATAAACAACCGCAACACTCGGTGCATCCAGGTCAGGCAAGCGTTTATATTTTACTGCATTACCTTCAGTCCATAAGAATCCCATTTTGGAAGCATTATCTGTCAAGGGTAATGCTGGATAAACGGAAACGGCTTCGCTGGAAGTAAGTCTGTATATTGAAGACCAGGAATTGTTCTTATATCTCCGATAGAATATCTGGACAGCGTTGGGAACCGATGTTATTTCTTCCGTTACAATTTTATTAGCCATTAAGATTTTTAACGTGCCATCGTCAATTATTCCGGAACTATCTACCCATACTATTGCTTCTTCCCCTTGAGGCAACTCCGTGAAATTATCAATTGCCAATTTCGCATTTATTTCTGCTGGCAATGTTGAAGCCTTTTGTATAAAGCCGCTTTCGCTGTCGTCAAACCAAAGAACGTGCATGTTTCCATCTGCATCATAAGAAACCGATGGCATCTGGGAATTGCCAACATTGTTGCTGATATTATAAGGTGAGCTCCATGTGCTTCCATTGTTGGTGCTACGGTATATATCCCCGCTTTGTTGCCAGGCAAGAGTCAATGTGCCTGCGGAGTTGACACCCAAACATGGTGAACTTGAAAAAACACCTTCCGCACTTACTCTAACCCCCGTGTTTGTACCAATATTATAATGATATACTTCGGATGTATCGCAAGTCCAGTGGAGATAACTACTGTGTTGATCATATCCCCAATGCCGGTACGTCCAAGATACATGTGGCGTTAATGAAGTGCCATTTTTGTTTATTATAATTGTAGGCCGCGGCAGTTCGAAATCATTGCACTCTGAAAGTGCTCCTCGCCAATCAAGGAAAAATTTCCAACCAGTAGAAGCTATTGTTTGGGGTTGTAAAACCATCGGCGGGGACCAAACCCCATTGGTTCTTTTTGTATAAAGAATATTTATGGTGTCGGTTACTCGATAGAAATACCCGTCAGTCTCACAGGTTAACACTGTTTCCGCCCACGCACAATAGATTATACCAAGACTATCAGTAATAATTGCTGGATTAAACATTTTCCTTCCCGTTTTGATAACCTTACCAAAACCCGATGTTGAACCTATACTATCCAGCAACAAACTGTCGCCTTTAACTCTAACAGAATAGATTGACTCGTTCGATTTCTTTTCGGCAATTGTAGAGTTACTGCCGCTCTTTGGTGGCTCTACCGCCCAAGTTAGACCATTATTTAGTGATGATGCCCAGTATATTTGTGAATTGTTATTGAAAGTAGCACATAATTTGCCGTTCCCATCGCGGAATAATCTTCGTGCGTTATTATAATTTGTATACCCATTTTTGGGCACAAAGACTGTAAGGCTTTCGCTAAATTCTGTTTTTGTTAAATACCCATGATTCCACACTCTGGCAATCTTTAAGTCATATGAAGTCATCGGGGATAAAGTTATTGTAAAATCACAAGAAGAGCCAGTTGGTCCACTATTGGAATATTGATAAGGATAGGACCATGTTGAATCAGTCACTTTTTTATAACAAAGATAAATCCCATCGTAGAATGGATTATTAACCGTAATATATCCACCAATACCAGAAGGATCTGGTATATTGAAAGTGTTCATTGAGTCCCGCCATTCAATGTGTAACCCAGATTCCGAAGCAGAAGCGTATGTCAGTTTTGGCGATAAGAAATATATTGGGACTCTTAGTTCGTTTGAATATGCGGAATTCCCAATACCATTGCGTGTTCTCGCACGATAGTAATAATCATTATTAAAAGCCAGGGTGTCATATAATATTGCATCATAAAAATAATAATACTGACTGCCCTTTATTTGCTCCCAAGCCCCATCAAGCACTACTTTTCTTTCTAACTCATAATTTGTGATCGTGCCTTCATTATCAGCAAAAGAAGCGCTTGTTCTGATAATTGGATTTTCTTCTGGAATATTATCCATTACCAAATGACTCAATAATGGAACGGGGGAAGGATTGATGTTCACGGAACCATATCTGAATTCATAGGCAGATGTTTGCGCGCCACGTTTTGCCCTAACCATAAAATTATACGAATTTCCCATCGTTAAGCCTGGAACCAGACATGATCCCTTATTATTTCTACCCGGAACAGAATCAGCAATAATTGGCGGGTTATTAAAGTTGGTTTCATCTGAACGCTTCCACCAAACCATAAATCCGTCTTCGTCGATATTGTTATCGTTCCATGTAACATTTGCTGTGGTTGAATCATATACAAATCCATGCACATACGTTGGATAGGAAAATTCATTTATTTCAATATCATCTACATATGCTAAAAAGTACCCTACCTCGGCGGGGTCGCCGTCATCGTAACCAATAAGTATCTGTTTCAAAGTGTCGTCCGGATATATCGAGGGGTTAAGGACGGACAGATCGTACACGTAATGCAACCACTGACCCTTGGGCACGGTGCGGTAAGCAGGGTTGAGCCTTTGGCCATATTGGTCGGTTACATAAAAGCCATTGTATGAATAGTCTTTGATGCTTCCCTTTTTCTTAGTAACAAGATCAAAGCCGATATGTCCGCCACCGCCCGGGGCCTGGGCCACGTATATCCAGAATGAAAGGTATT
>Ga0154306_1040_pt2 | contig 7932 bp, 3 predicted proteins | sample RifGroA2_FD_105600 | JGI IMG/M metagenome (GOLD analysis project Ga0154306, IMG submission 105600) | Bacteroidetes bacterium GWA2_40_14 | reverse complement strand
TTTTTACTCTCTTCGTTTCTTTTCTTACGTAATCTTTCTACAAAGATTCGTGTGTTGTGGAAATTTGGTATTCGAAATTTTGGTTTGTGTGTGCAAAGTTGCAGATGTTGATGGAGTTGTGCAAGTGCTGTTCCTGCAGCGCAAACTTTCTCTACTGTCATCGGTGTGTTTTCATCATGAGAGATGAAGGTGAATGCTCTCCAGATTCTCCCATTACGTATAACGTATTGTTTGTTTTCTGTTGTTATTATAAGCTTTGGAAAAAGCAGTTCTTGTAGATTGAGTTCTTTGTGCAAAGAATTGTAGTCTTGCACTGTTTGTTCATTGAAAATAGTGCTGAGTTGTTGCAGTATTATTTCCTGCTTCTCGTCAGATGCATCGTTTTGCGCTGTTATTTTGTAAGTGATATTAACGATGCCTCCTTCCTTGCGCTGCCACGAATGCAATGTAAGACTGTAAAGGCGGAGTATCTCTTGAAGTTCGTTTGTTATTTGCTCTTTTTCGTTGTGCTGGCTCGTCGCATTCACTTTATTCACCTGTATTTTTGCGTTGTGTGTTTTCATTTTTCTCAATTTTATGATGATATTTTATTCTTTTTTATTTTTTTGCTCCTCTGTATTATTATTTTCCTGTTCTTTATTTTTTTACTTTTTTCTTTTACTCTTCTACCCATAACGATAATCCTTGTTGCGTCTCTTTATCTTTTCCAAACAGATCATCAACTTTTCGCTGCAAGAGTTCAAGATCTTGGCGGAGGTATCCTTCGATGCCATATTTTTTTGCGAGTTGTAAACTAAGCTCAAGATATTTGATGACACTGCCTTCACTAATAGTAAAAAGTATTTTTCCTTTACATGACGTGCACCGCCCAATAAGCGGCGGTCTGCGAAATTTCTCATTGCAACTTACACAACGATACTCTTGTTGTGTAAACTTTCTCAGATTACCTTTTGTGTCGCGCATAAAATGTTTCTCAATAACAAGGCGCGCAACATCTTGAGCATTGCACGCACGTATTTTTACCGCTATGTCCATTTGACCGGAAAGTTTTTCTTCCATCGAAGGCAGTGTTTTGTATGCTGAACAAAGAACCCCTGCATTCATACTTGTCGTGTCATGTGTGAACCCCATACCCTCGAATTGTCTTGGCGTGCCGAGGAACTCGCCAAGAAGTGGAACTGTTACATCGCTTGGTTTTTTGTACTCGAGCGCCGCTTCATAGAGCGTGAGCGGATACGTCCACGCTGTGTCAACGTGAAACGCCATATCATCAACCTCTGCTGGATTGAGAAGGTATGTAAGAACCAGCGGTGCATCCATAGTGCTGCCTCTTGTTTCTGGAAGAAATTTTGCACTAAAATTTAAGAAAACATCCATAAGTAATGACATACAACTCTCGTCTCCATCGCAGTCTCTTCTCATTGCCGCGTGGAATAACGGGTGTGCGAGAAACGCTTGTGTTTTACTAAAACCAACAATTCTCCCTACTATCCCGGCGCTCGTGTGTGGTGCAAGTCCTACAATGTACTGTCCGAACACATCCTCTTTTGTTTTAAAACGATAGAACGGTTTAAGCCCGTAGAGTTTTTGTAAGAGCTCATCAATGAAATTTCCTGTACGAAAGATGATTTCGTCGGCAGGCTCATCTGGACTCTCTGGACAACACGGAATAATGATGTCTTGCGGTTTTAGTTCGAGAATTTGATTTTCATGAGTGAGTAGCTTACCGTAGCAATCATGTGTATACCCCACGGATTGCAATTGCTCTACGCTTACACATGCCTCTTTTGGTTTGAAATGCGTGAGTGTTACTTCGCTGCAATCATAGCGTATTGTCCCGTCTTTGTTGACTGCAACACCGTGTTTTGCTCTGATGATTGCTTTGATGAGGTGTTCTGGGATGTGAGACTTATTACTTGTTCCTCGTACCCCTTTAATTAAGTCAGGGTATATTTTGTAATGTATTTTTTTTAAGCACGCATCAAATATTCGTCTTATGGGAATCTCTTGCCTTGCATGCGTAAGTATTTCATCTGGTCGGATGGGGTTTGTTGTTGTTCGTTGTGTTGTTTCTTGATCACAACTTTCGCATCTACCAAAGACGGTGTTTTGTTTGCATTGTTCGCAGTAGCGAAGCGGGTACTCTGCATTAATTTTTCCTCTGCTGAGTGTTTCCTGTATGCTCCGAAGTCTTCCTCCTTCATCGCCTATTGGAAAAAGACCGTGTGGACTGCCGGTGAGCTTTCGCATTTTTGCTTTTTCTGGTCTGCCCATGCGTGCTCCGATGAACGTTCCTGCTTTATCACGTATGATTATTGAAGATATACTATTAACAAAAGCAAGCGCGTTATTGTTTGCCAAAAGTGCGTTATCAATTGTATTTATGCTACTTGACAAAAAGAGTTCTGAAAAAATCATCTCGTACTCATTATCGAGTACGATGTGTTGGTTGTTTTTTGTGTGGGGGATACCTAAGACTTCGAGTATCTTTTTTATCTCCTCTGTCATCGGCAGTTGATCTTTGTTACTGCTTGCACTCATTGTTGACAATAATGTTGTAAGTTGTTCTGTTGTTACTTGTGAAAAAAACGGCGTCCATGCGCTATGTAGCGGTGTTTGTGTTGTCTTTGCTATCTGTAGTGCCTCTTTTGCTGTTGGTATATTACGCATCGGACTCTCGAGTATTTTCATCCACCGCTCTTGCGATACTGTGGTTTTTGTTGATAACGACTCCGCAGTAAACGTAAGATTGTTTTTTTTCATTGCTTGTTCTACTTCTTGTATCCACCATTCTGGACAGTATCCTGCAGGGACAAGAGGATGTGCACGGTTATAAAAATCCCCATAGTTGATGAGTACGTCACCAAGGTAAAGTATTTCTTTTACTTGTGAAGCGATCTTTTTTGCATACTCTTCATCATTAAGTTGCAGTACTGTTCCATTCTGTAAAAGAACAATTGGGCCGTCAATGGTATCGCACGGCATGAATGCCGCAGCTTTTCCTGGTCGTTCAACTTTAAGCTGTGTTGCGCTTGCAATATAGTTGTTAAGAACATGCATTGTTGCTGGATGTATTGCTTGACCAGAGTATCCTGACGTTCGTGATCTTCCGTAGCGTAAGCGAAACCCTCCCGATCTTAGAGGATAACCAAGAACCGGTCGTCCTGCGACAAGATCTTTGATATAGGTGTAGTCTGGTGTTATTTTACTGTGTTGTTCTGTTTTTTTTCCTGCGGCCTTCATTTTTTTTTGCAGAACAAGGAACTCTTTCAAAAAAATCCAGTGGTCCATATGAAACTCTTTACCCCATTTTTCAAGATTCTTCCAGAGTTTTGCCGCTTTTAGTGGAATGCAGCTGCTGTGAATTAAGCAGTATCCGCTTCGAAGTTGGTTGGTTTGTATTCTTGGAAGGTCTTTGAGGTTAATGTTTGATATCTCATATTTCTCTGACGGGTCTCCACCGATTTCTACAGGAACGTGTTGCATGAGGAAAATGCTCTCCTCTTTACTTGGAAAATATTGTAAGTTTGTCACCCACTCATGATAGTCCTCGAGTTCTGCAGGGCATCGTTTCATCTCTTTTTCTGTTGGATCATATGCTGCATATCCGAGTGTTATTCGTATATAGTCTGCAATAAGAACGCAGACCGCCGCCGCTGTTCCTCCGGCATTTCTTATTGGTCCGGCAAAGTTAAGGCAAAAGTATTTTCCTTTTCCATCAAGACGATCTTTAAGTTCAATATCAGTAAGTCCTTCTAATGGTGCGCTCACAACACCAAGTGTGTTGTAGGCAAACCCTATTCTCACACCAATGGTAATAGCCTCGAGTTCATTTTTAAAAAAACAAAATTTTTGCTGCGCAACTTCGAGTGCTATTTGAAATGCAACTCTCCAATCAAGAATGCCGTACTGTGCTTCAAGCTCCTCTATTCTTTTTTCTGTTCCTGTGCCTTTTATTTGTGGTGCAATAACACCAATAAGACCAATAACTCTTTCGGCAAGCGTTTCTGCCAGCGTTACGCTAACCTCTTTTTCTGGATCATATCCCTTCTCTCGTGCTTTTTGAGCGATGGCGTGTGCGGAAAGACAGTCTTTTTTGAATCTTGCAAAATACTCTTGCATTCCATCGCTTGCGCTTAATAATTTCATTGTGTGCTATTCCTCTTTTGTTTCTTCTTTTGCTTGGAGTTGTGCTTTTCTCTCTTCGTTGTTATGATAAAAGTTCATTATTCGAAGCTCTCTTGTTCTTAAATTTACTATCGGAAGTCGCGCCGGTTGTGGTTCAAGCCCTCGTTTTTCTTGCTCTTCGCTGGCTTCACTCCAGCAGCTTGCGTTTAACACAGTAACGCCTCTATAATTAGCATAACTCACTCTATGGACGTGTCCTGTAACAAAGAAATCTGGAACCTTGTCTATGACAAGCGGGTCCTCTTCCGCATCAGGAACATACGTATTGCACCCGTGTGTTGGTGCGAGATGTCTTTTTTGCAGTAACAGTTTCATTATTTTCTCTGTTGCCTTTTGTCCTCCGGCTTCTCGTATTGTTGCAATAGTATTTGCATAGTAAATCAAACTGTAGCCGTGATAGAGAAGAATATCAAACCCTGGGTGTTGTGCTGTTTGATCTATAGTAAACTGCGACGGGTTACTGAGTATTGCAACATTTGGCAATGAATACAGTTCTGCCGCAAAATCTTCGTATAATGGCAGTTGTGGTTCTTGTAGCCTTCCTGCATCGTGATTTCCTGCGATAAGAACAATTTGCATATGTTCGGGGATAAGTTTGATGTATCTTGCAAACTCTTTGTATTGTTCTTTAATATTGATAATATTAAGGTCAAACTCTTGATCTGGATAAATACCAACCCCTTCAACAAGATCCCCTGTAAAAACAACATATTCTACTTTTTTTGCTATCTCTTTTTGCTCTTGTGTTCCAACGTGTCCTGAAAGCCAAAGGAGGAATTTTTCAAATTCCTCTTTAAGAAAAAGTTTTGATCCAACGTGCACGTCGCCAACAAAAACAACGTATTTTTCTGTTGCTCCTTTTTTTAACTCTTTAGTGAGTGGAATGTCCGGGAAAAGTATGTTGTTTGCAAAAACTCTGTTTCCTGCTGTTTGTCCGATTATTCCTATGACTTCATCGAGAACAATCTCTTTTGCTGTCTCTTGCAGCTCTTTATTGTTGTTGTTGATCCAGACCTCTGTTTTTTCAGTTGGATCTTCAATTGTGAGAATGACGTGTTTTGCTTTTGACTCTTTTTTATCCATCACCATGCCGATGATAGCAATATTTTCCCGCTCTTTTTTTCCTATAATCCTGCTGATGCTCGTCGTGTTTTGTAGTTCTTTTCTTGATTTAAGTATGGCGCTGAGCGCTTGATATCTTTTTTGAAAGTGATGGACAAAATCATTATACGTGTATTTTCTTGATTTTTTTGTGTAGTTTTTTACTATTTTTATAGTTGATTTTTTTTCTTTTATCTCTTTGGATTGTTCAAGAAGTGATGCGAGCTTGTCTTCTTGCATGTGCTCCTCTTTATGTTTTGGTGTTGTTGGTTTGAGAAGAATTTTTTCTGCGCTTCTTTCTCGCGCATAAAAGTCGTTGATATCGTGATGAAGAAGTGAAAGCAGTGCGTCTCTATCATCCAATGTATCTGGTGGAACAATAACTCCTCGTTCGATGCACACTTGTATAATTTCTTCTATGGAATACTCTTCGTATTTTTCTCTAATGTCAGTCATAATATCTCCTTACTGATGTTGGTTTTCAGGTGAAAAAAAAGAAGTTTTTATTCTACAGGGTTATTTGTTTGTTATTTCCTTTTTTGTTATCTCTTCATTTGGTGGTGTGAAATCGTCAAGTTTTTCTTGAGATGCTGCTTCTTGTATTGTTGTTGTATCTTGTAGTCCGAGTTCTAGTTGTATAATCTCTTGAATTATTGGTAGAAGTGATGATGGTAATCCTATTGTTATCTCTCTCATTCTTCCAAAACGTCCTTTACTTATTATTTTTGCATTAATAATACCTAACATGTCCATTTCTGCAATAATGTCTGAAACTCTCCGTTGTGTGAGTGGTCGTAATCCTATGTTGTTGCATATTGTTTTGTAAACATCGTATATGTCTCCTGTGAATATGTTATTGTGTTTTTTTGAAAGTAAAAGTGTTGCTTGTAGTGTGGCATGGAATTGCTTTGGTTGTGTTCTTATGACATCAACAATTCTATCGCGTTCTATTTTTTCTTCTGCTTCATCGATGTGTATGATGCTGATGGTTTTTTGTCCTGATCGTTCAGCTATCTCTCCCGCGACTCGTAAAAGTTCGAGTGCTCTTCTTGCATCGCCGTGTTCTCTTGCAGCGTATGCTGCACATTTTGGTATCACGCCTTCTTCTATGATGTTTTCTTTGAATGCTTTGTGCGCTCTTGTTGTAAGTATTTGTTGAAGTTGAAGTGCGTTATATGGTGGAAATAATAGTTCTTCTTCGCTTAGGCTTGATTTTACTCTTGGATCAAGTGTGTTGCTAAAGATAAGATCGTTACTTATACCAATAATGCATAGTTGTGCTTTTTTTAGATCTGTATTTATTCTTGTGAGATTGTATATGATCTCGTCGCCTATTTTTTTTATGAGTTGATCCACTTCATCAAGGACAAGAATGATAATTTGTTGTTGTTCGTCTATTGCACGAAAAAATGCGTTGTAAATTTCGTCTGTTGGAAGTCCAGTTACTGGTACAGCTTTTCCAAAAATTCTTGCGAGTTCTGCAATAAGGCGGTATTCTGTATCAGCAACTCTTTTGAGTTTACAATTAATATAACAAATTCGTAGTGGGATGTTTTGCTGTTTTGCTACGTCATGCATGCTCGCGAGCGTATGTTTAACTGTAACTGTTTTTCCTGTTCCTGTTTTTCCGTATATAAAGAGGTTGCTTGGTCGTTCTTTTCGTAGTGCTGGTGCTACGATTTTTGCTATGCTGTTAATTTGGTCGTCTCTATAGTTTATTTCTTCTGGAACATAGTTTGATTGAAGTGCGGTTTTATCTTGAAATAGTGATTCTGTTTGTAAGTAATTTTCGAAAAATATTGCTATTTTTTGTGTCATTCTACCACCAACAAGTTCCATTTGAAGCACAGGTCATATTTAAGCTCGACTGTTTAAAACCCTCTATATCTCTATTTATAGGTTGTAGTAAGTATTTTCAAGTGTATATCCCTCCCTATTGTTTCTTATGGAAGATTGTTTTGTTGAGTTGTTTTGTTGAGTTCTAATATAATAAAAACGTTATTTTTATACTTATCATACCGCTCTTGATATTGACAATAAAGGAAGCAATACCTTATTAAAAAATGCGAAAGTCTATAAGACGATTAAGCATGCATCCGAATACGGTGTTATTTTAGGTGGCGATGTTTCATTTGATTGGACACAAATGCTCAAGCGTAAAGACTTAGTTGTTAAAAAGTTAACGATGGGTGTGGGTGGCTTATTAAAGAAAAATGGTGTTGAAGTGATTTCAGGGTTGGGGAAAGTTATTTCGCCAACAAAGATTGAAGTTAATGGAGAAACCATTGAAACAAAGAATCTCATTTTAGCAACCGGAGCATCTCCGATTGTTCCACCAATTCCTGGATTAAAAGAAGCTTATGAAAAGAAAGTTGCTGTTACATCAAGAGAATTACTCCAAATCAAAGATGCACCTAAGAAATTAGTCATCATTGGTGGTGGTGTCATTGGTGTTGAATTTGCAACCATCTTCTCATCACTTGGTAGTGAAGTAACCATCATTGAAAAATTAGATGGTATCTTACCCATGATGGACGATGATATCAGAAATCAGTACCAAAAGATTTTAAAACGTGAAGGTATTAACATTTTTGTTAATGCTGAAGTCAAAGCAGTCAATGATCATGAAGTGACGTATTCATT
>Ga0154306_1064_pt1 | contig 8863 bp, 9 predicted proteins | sample RifGroA2_FD_105600 | JGI IMG/M metagenome (GOLD analysis project Ga0154306, IMG submission 105600) | Bacteroidetes bacterium GWA2_40_14 | reverse complement strand
ATAAACCGATTGGGTGTTGTGAATCCCAGCCATGCTGCTCAGTTGGCAGGTGTCGATGCAGATGCCGCATTTGGGACACGAATTGATTTCCACCTCCATCAGAACTGGATTGTCCACACCTAGTTTAATCCCCCAATTTCGGAAAAAGATAAGGACCATTTCGGTAGGAATATGCATATAGCGGGTAAAGGGCAACCCGATAAAAAAGAATCCTAAAGCCAGTGAATAAGCCCACCAAGCGGGATAAGCCAATTGGTTGATAGGTAAAAAGACTCCAAAGAAAGTTCCCAACGATCCGGTTAAAAACCCTCCGGAATGATGGATGCCTGAGGTAAAGCTTTCGGCCAGCAAACGCAAGGGAAATATCAACCATAACGATGTCAGCACCACCCGGTCGATAGGTTTTTTGCGTGAGGTTTTGGTTTGTCCTACCCATACCGATTTAAAGCGTTTTAAAACCGCCAGAAATAATCCGGAGAGGACAAACAGCAACAACAAATCCATCAATTGGGTAAACCCATCTGAGAAAAAGGACTCGTGGGTTCCGGGCACAAAAAAGCGGAAAAAGATGGGGAAATAAAAAGGAGATGAACCTTTAGCAAAGGTATGGGCCTCGATGGCACCTACCACAATCAGCAAAAACCAGCCAAACGCCAGGCTCATGTGCATGTATCCTAACCGGCGGTTGGTTTTGAATATCTTGCGGTGTAGCAGCCCTTCCATAAAAATTTCTTTCATGGCCAGCCAACTATTTCTTGAAAAGAATCCTTTGAAAACCTTCTTCCGGTCCGATGCTCCGAAACGATAAATCCAACTTCCATATTTAAAAACCAGGAATGTCAACAAAGCAAACATGGAAAGGGTAAATGGCAATACAAACGGATCGAAATAATTTGGTTGCATGGCAGTGCTATTTTGTAATAAATTGTATTCAATTTTGAGCAAACAAAGGCTCCTCATTCAATAAAACTTCACGTGTTTTTAGTATCAAATGACGGAGGTTCACACCTCTTGGGCAAACCAACGTACATTTGCCACAGAGCATGCATTTGTGCATTTCCTTTTTCAATTCCTGATACTCGCCGCGTTGCATAAAAACATTCAATTGGCGGATGTTAAACGGTGTTAAATTGCCCGATGTACAGGTAGCTGTACATGCACCACAAGCAATGCAGACTCTGATAGAGGGTTCCAACCGGAGAATTTCCATCATGGGTTCCCGGTTGTTTTTGTCAAAGTCGATGGCTCTGGTTTTGGTAATGTTAAATCCCCACATAGCAGTTTAGTTTTTCAAATATTCATCAATTTTAACGGCTGCCGCACGGGCATTGGCAATGGTATCGGTAATATTCATGGGAGCCACACAAGCTCCGGCAATAAAAACCCCCATTTGTTGACTTTCATTGTACCGGTAATGGTTGTCGGCCGATTTGAAAAACCGGTTTTGGCCCTCTTCCATTTTGAACTGTTGAGCTACTTTCTTGCTTGATGCAGAAGGCACCATGCCGGCCATCAAGACCATCAGATCGGTATTCATGCGTAAAGGTTTTCCGGCCAGGGTATCTTCGGCTTTCATTAAAATGGAGCCATCCATGTTTTGGGAAGCCTCGGAAAGTTTTCCGCGGATAAACATCACGCCCCATTTTTCCTGAGCTTCGCGGTATAATTCTTCATAATAAGGGCCAAACATCCGGATGTCCATGTAATAGCAGAACACCTCGGTTTCGGGCAATAGTTCCTTAATTTCGATGGCCTGCTTCACGGCGGTCACACAGCATACCTTTGAGCAGTAGTTGTTTCCGGCTTTTTCGTCGCGTGAACCTACACAATGGATAAAAGCTACGCGTTTGGGTGTTTTTCCTTCCTCAGTGACTACCTTTCCATTGTGAAACATCTGTTCCAAATCGGCACTGGTAATCACATTCGGATAGATGCCATAGCCGTATTCTTCCTTTTCGGTGGCATCGTATAAATCAAATCCTGTGGTTACCAGAACGGCATCGGCATTCATCGTTTCTTCATTAATTTTCAGCGCAAAGGAATTATCAAGTTTTTGCACTTCTGAAACCTCGCTATTCACCTTAATTTGTATCCCGGGGTGCTTGATGGTTTGTACCAGGTGGGTAAGTATTTCTTTTCCGGGGCGGCGGTCAGGAAACAGTTGGAACAAGTTTTTCAGGTGACCGCCAACGGTGGCCTCTTTTTCAATGAGCACCACGTGGTAACCCAAACGTGCCAAACTTCCTGAAGCCTCCATACCGGCAGGGCCGGCGCCTATAATTGCGATTGTTTTCATTGTCATGAATTACACCATTAATATTTCGGGTTTCAAGGGCAGCGCCACATTTCGTTTCACTTTATATTTTTCATCGGGATTGTAAGGAATGCCCATTTTGTCGAGCAAGGGCTCCACCGAAACCTGATGCATCTGCAACCCTAAATCCCAAGGGTTATAGCCCAACACCAACCCGGCCATCTCCTCGTATGTCAACACCGGAATTCCGTATCCGTTCTTGCCGTATGTGGTGCCTTCCATCTCGGCAATGGTATATTGCCAGCGATCCATAAACATAGAGCAACCAGGGCAATTGGCAACAATAAAGTCGGGTTCGTAAGGTTTCATAGATTCAAATTTCTTTTTTGAATTGGCCACGGAATAGCCACGGTTGGCCATTACCAAATAATTGCGGAATCCAAATCCACAGCAATGGCGGCGTTCGGGATAATCCACCACGTTTCCGCCCCACGATTCAACCATGCCGGCCAAAACGTATGGAAATTCGGCACCGCCCACCCCTTTTTCAGGAAATATTTTGGCATAGTGGCAACCTATGTGTTCCACTACTTTCAATGATTCTCCTGTTTTTTGGTTGATTAAATTGAATTGGCTTTTCGCGGCAATTTGTTCGCGGTTATGAAAAAAAATATCGGAACTATGAGCCAGGTTTTTGGGTTTTACAAATTCCCGTTTGGTGGCTTTCCATAGCATTTCGTGAATTTTTGTTTCTTCCTCGGGGAAATGCTTCCAGGTTTCGAGCAATTCGGTATAAAGCCCAAAGGATGTCACGCATGAAATGGCCAGGTTTTGATAACCCATTTCGGTCATTAAGGCAAAATGACGGGCAATGACGGTTGAGGTGGTTTCCTGCGGAACGATATCGGAATGGTAAGCAATTCCTGTACAGGTTGTATGCCGCGGGTCGTCAAAAATATCTTTATTTAATTCTTCGCGCATTATTTTCAGAAAAGCCCGCTCCGAACCTGGAAAGAAATTCTGGCGGATGCAGCTCCGTGCATAATAGTAATGGTCGTCGGCAATCTCTTTTTGGTATTTGCGCCATCTACTCTCGGTATGTAGCGGATTTTGTGGGTTCATAAGTTTCGCTGGTGATTATGGTTATCTTCGGTATAGACATTAAAAAAATATTCGTTTGGGGTTTGGTCATTGAATTCCAGCTTCATCTTTTCGGCCTGTTGTGCCGAATATTTTTCTATGGTTTCAAACATCTCTGTTCCACCGGTCACATCAAAAATGGATTGAAGCTCGTCCAAATCTTCGATGGCTATTTTACGCAGAGTGCCTGCCTCTTGCTTTTGGTAGCTGGCCCCCAGGCGTTCCATCACCGAAGGGGCATTTTCGTGAACCCATTGCCAAACCGGCCCCTGTTCGGGGTGCATCGATGGAGCAACTGCCTCCGGGTGTACGCAATATCCATATTTAAGAATGTTCTCTCCTACTGTCCGTTTGATGGCAAACTGCTGCCTACCTTTTTCTGATTCCACAAAAAAGCCCAACTTTACTGACAGTTTGCGTAAGGCCTGAACCACAAACGCCGGGGTATTTCCTCTGGGGCAACGGGTTTTGCACGACATGCATTGTCCACAGTACCAAATAGTTTCTGATTTTAACAGTTCTTCAATAATAGATTCATCTTTCAGTTGCACCTGGTTTAATAATTTCCGGGGATCGTAGTTGTAAAATTCGGCCGCCGGGCAGATTGCAGTACATACCCCACAATTCATGCAGGCATTCAATCCTTCAACAAAACGGACATCGGTGAGTAGCATTCCATACAAGGTGGACATATTCTTGGTATTTGGTTCACTTTACATAAACAAATGTAACGTGGTTCTTTCGGTATTTTTGGAGCAGATTTACTTAATTCCAATTCGCTTAAATGCCTCTTTGTGCTAAGTATTAATACTTAGTTAATAAATTAATTAAATTGATAATTATCAGATAGTTAGCAATAAGTCTAAAACATTCCGGCAACTGCATACTCACTAATTGCAAGAAAAGAATAAAAATACCCCGATACACAAAAGTAAGGGTTAGGCAGCCCATCCCTGCAACCGTCTTTTCGCTGCCAAACATATGCTTTTCTTTCTCCGCACCTGCTCCGATGAAAGTTCTCAGTATTATTATGTGATGATTAAAAAATGATTGCATACAGCTTTATTCTGATTGCTGGGATGATTACTTTTGTTACAATTTAGCAAATCTTTTACTTATGTCGATCTCAAACATAGAACCCATTACAATAGTCAGCAATATTATCATTTACGCCGGAATTGTCCAGGGCTTTTACTCTGCCGTTGTACTAACGCATACAAAGTTGCGAAACCCAGCCAATCTTTACCTGGCATTTTTATTGATGGTTTTAAGTATCAGTATTTTGCATTCTGCATTTGTAATTCCCTATTTTCATCAGTTTCATAACACTAACTTTCGTGTCAAAGAACCTTTTATATTGCTTGTAGTTCCATTTATATGGCTATATGTGAAAAAGTTAAATGAACCTCAATTCAGTTTCAGAAGAAAACATTTGTTACATTTCGCCCCTTTTTTGGTGGTAATGCTTTTTAGCCTGTTCTTTGTATTTCACCGTACCCGGATTAACGACAACCAAAGCCTTTATTTGCACACCTTTGTACTAAATACCGTCTTGTACATAATAGCTTTGGGACAGTATATTTTTTATTTGGTTTATATACTGCGTATTATTCACTCATTTAACGCCAAAGCCTTAAATGAACTTTCAAATACCGAAAATATTGACCCAGCCTGGTTGAGAATTTTCCTTTTTACTTTTCTCGCTGTGTTCCTGTTGCTGATTGTGATGATGGTGATTGCTATACATAGGCTCAATGCCGATTATTTCAACAATATTGTTTCGTTGGTTTTTGCACTTGCCATTTATATCCTGGGGTATAAAGGGTTGTTTCAGCAAACCATTTTGCCTGTTATTCCTGAAATAATTACCGATAATTCAATTTCTGAAGAAAAGGCTACACCCGAAACTAAGATAAATGAGGAACTTTTGGGTAAGCTTCGAAGCTTCATGGAGAATAAAAAGCCTTATCATGAGCCGGAGCTCACACTTACTTCGTTGGCAGCACAAGTTGAAATAGGACGAAATCAATTGTCGGAACTTATAAATATTGGTACGGGAGGAAACTTTTATGACTTTGTAAATAAATACCGGGTTGATGAAGTAAAACGGCTAATGGAAAACCCTAAATTCAAAGATTATACACTGCTTGCCATTGCTTTTGAAGCTGGCTTCCCTTCCAAATCAACTTTCAACAGTATTTTTAAAAAATTCACTGCTTTTACACCATCGGAGTATCGTTTAAATCAAATAAACAATGAATAATATGCCACAAAGGCTCGAAGGAACACAAAGAAAAATTTTTATCAGTAGATGAAAATGTTGAAAAAATTGGCAAAATGGTTGTAGATGCAGCTTATTCGGTTCATATAAATCTTGGTCCCGGTGTATTGGAAAAAGTGTATGAAGTTTGTTTTTGTCATGAATTGACTAAACTTGGTTTGAGTTACAAAAGACGGTCGAGGCTATACGCCGTTGGGGATTTCGTGACTGCGTCCGTGTCCCCCGTTACAAAACTTACCTGCGAGAGCTGAACTTACCTAACCGCTTAAACCCCAATGGCGTATAGCCTTTGTTAGCGGTTCGTTGTTTTTTGTTTGTCATTTACATGTTCCAAAATGTCATCTGGTTGGCAGTCTAATGCTTTACAAATTGCGTCTGGGGACTAAAACGAATCGCTTTTGCCTTCACTGTCTTTGAGATAGAAAGGTTAGATAATGTCAAATCAACTCTTTCAGAAAGTTCATTCAGAGAAATTTTCGCTTTGCCATCATCACGTCTAAGTTCACAATAATGAACATAGCTTAAATTGTTAAGTCATTTTCAGTTTTCATATCTACGGCATTTTGCAAGATTTTTTCAAGCACTGCCACAGCAGTTGCAACTGCGATAGATATAAAAGTAATTATGATACACATTGCAAGAAAACCAGCAGGGTCGTCTTCTTTATTATGAAATATCCTTATGTATAGTCCTGCTGTCACAATTAAAATGCTTAATATGATTGCGCAATATTTTATACTTTTTAAAGTTCTTACCGAGGTTAGTGAAAACAATTTATTTTGTCCGATATATCCGAGTAATTTAAATGCTTTATACAGCGCAACAAAAAAAGCAATTGATGATGCATATCCATACAAGATGAATGGGTCAAAGTAAATGCTGAACAGGTCTAAGTTCTGCGCTCTTCCTTCGGTCAATGGAAACCGAATCATAATGGAAAGTGCCACAATACCGATAAGCACGATGACTGCTTGAAGAAATATTATTGAAATCCTTTTCATAATGATTTTTGAATTTTAAATTATACTGCAAATATAATAATTATTTATTGATAATCAATAATTAATTGCTGTTATTCAATAATATATTCATTACTTCATCACCATAATAATTGATGTCTTTGAAAATTGACGATTTAAATTTTTGTTTTGAAGTCTAAATGCGAAGTCGGGTTCTGAATAATTCGAGATTGCCCGAGTCGAATGGCTGTCCTACAATGACCACTAACAAGTGGATATACCCATTGTTTATGACGGAATTGAGTTTAGTGAAGGATTAAGGTTGGATGTGATAGTTGAAGATTGTATAATTTACGAACTTAAGGCGCTTGAGAATGTAAACCCAGTATGGGAAGCTCAAATACTTAGTCATTTGAAGCTTACCGGAAAACGGTTGGGATTCCTGATAAATTTTAATGTTCCTTGAATTAAAGATGGAATCAGGCGATTTGTTATGGAGTTTTTCTTCATGTTTCTTTGTGGCTAACTCTTTTTTCTGTCACTAAGGCACTAAGTCTTTTACTTTGTGTGTCTTTGTTGCAAAAAATAACACTTGGTGTCATAAATTATGTGTCCGAATGGATACCTTCGGACGACCAGCTTTTGTTTTCGCAATACGTTTGCTTCGTCAAATCAAAAAAATGTAAAACGATGAAGCATGTACTTTTATTAACAGTATTTTTTATCTCGTTTGCTACGTTTGGGCAAACATATACCCTTAGCGGGTACGTTACCGACCCGGCCAATGGCGAAAGCCTGATAGGGGTGACTATTATGGCAACCGGAACAAATAAGGGGGTGGTTACCAATAATTATGGATTCTATTCGCTTAGTTTGCCCACAGGCAATTATCGGATAATAATATCGTACGTAGGTTATGAACCGCTTGATACAACACTAAACCTAAAAGGTAATATTTCGCTCAATGTTACTTTGCACGAAAAATCCCAAAAGCTCACCGAAATAGTTATTACAGCTAATAGCGACCGTGAGAAAGTCCGAAAAACCGGAATGGGTACTGAAACCCTTACCATGAAAAGCATTTCGAACCTTCCGGTGGTATTTGGTGAAAGCGATGTATTGAAAGTAATACAACTCATGCCCGGTGTTCAACCTGCCAGTGAAGGTAGTTCCGGATTTAACGTGCGGGGAGGCAATTATGACCAAAATCTCCTGTTACTCGATGAAGCGGTCGTGTATAATCCCGGTCACATTTTCAGTTTTGTATCCGTTTTTAACGACGATGCCATTAATTCCATGACCTTATACAAAGGAACAATGCCAGCCGAATATGGTGGCAGGGCATCCTCAGTCCTGGATATTTCCATGAAAGAGGGAAATAGCAAAAAATTCAGCGGAAAAGGTTCTATAGGAATAATTGCTTCTAAACTTACGCTGGAAGGCCCGGTAATTAAAGACAAATGTTCGTTCCTGATTTCAGCCCGCCGCTCCACTATTGACCTTATTGCAAAGCCCATGATGAATATGCACGGTGGTTCAATGCAAAACGACAATTACTATTTTTACGACCTGAATGCGAAAATCAATTACAAATTCTCCGACAAAGACCGCTTGTTTTTCAGCAATTATTTTGGCCGTGACGTATTTGTTTTTGGTACAGATGACAATCGCTTTAAATTCGATATTCCCTGGGGAAACCTGACCTCGACTCTGCGCTGGAACCACTTATTTTCTGATAAGTTGTTTATGAACGTTTCGTTTATCCACAATGGCTTTTTCCGTGATATGACCACCACACAGGACGGTTTTTCTGAAACAAAGAATTCCGAAATTTCCGACCAATCGCTCAAAGCCGATTTAACATGGTACACTTCGTTTAACCACCGCATTAAAACAGGGGGACAGGTAATAAACCACCTCTTTACAGTTGATAACGACAATACCATCGAAAAACGCCGTGGTGCAGAGTTTAGCGTATTTATCCTCGATGAATTCGATTTGGGCAGCGACTGGCGTTTTAATATTGGCGCACGTTTTAACCAGTTCAATTTTATGGGCAAATACGATGAATATAGCTACAACGAAAACAAAGAACCTGTGCAGTTCATAAGGAGTTATGAAGACTTTGAAACAGTTAAAACTTATAGAAATGTTGAGCCTCGAATAAGTGTGCGTTACATGGTCAACGAGAAATCGTCTGTTAAAATAGCCTATACCCAAAACAGTCAG
>Ga0154306_1070_pt2 | contig 9441 bp, 6 predicted proteins | sample RifGroA2_FD_105600 | JGI IMG/M metagenome (GOLD analysis project Ga0154306, IMG submission 105600) | Bacteroidetes bacterium GWA2_40_14 | reverse complement strand
CTGCATGTAGTTCGAAAGGGCGTCGTCGTAATTGCCGATACTTTCGTAATATTTCCCGATGTTTGCTTTTAATGTGGCCTGTAGCTCTCTTATATGGTAGCGTTGAGCCAAAATAAAAGCTTTATTAAAATATTCCATCGACTTATCAAAATTGCCCAAAGAGTGGTGGTACTTGCCAATATAGTTCAATGCTTCGGCTTGTCCTTGAATATCATTGTTTATTAAACTCTCTTTTTGGGCTTTTAAAAAATAATTCAGGGCTTTATCATATTTTCCCCAGTTGTAATAAATATTACCTATCTCGCAGTGACTTAGAATTTTAATTGAATACTGGTGGTTCCTATCGGAATAATGGGCACATTCGTTGAAAAGGTTCAGGGCCGAATCAATAAATCCCAGGTTCACCAAAATGTAAGCCCGAAAAAAAAGCAATTCAGATGAATCGTGAACGGTAATTTTTTGGTTTTTTGATGTTAGCCAAAGATTTATCTGGCTATTTGCTTCCTCTAAATCCGTATTGGCAAGTTGTCTGATATATTCCAGATTTACTGCTTTCTGAGCATTTACCTGCCATAGCGAGGTAAATAGAAATATGAGTAGTATGAGTTTAACCTTCATTGTTACACTTCTACCCGATTAAATGGTTGGTTACCGCGTACCGGGCCAAATCAGCCGTTGTTTCGAACTCCATTTTTTTCATGATGTTGTTACGGTGGTTGTTCACGGTATTTTTGCTAATGGAGAGGTTGCTAGCAATTTCGGTTTTTTTCATACCTGATGCCAACATACACAAAATTTGAAATTCCCGATCCGAAAGCCTGTCATGCTTGGCGTTTTCATTCGATTTAGGATCAGCAATATGGTTCATCACCAGTTCAATTTGTTCCTGGGTTTGGAATTTTTTCCCTTGAGCAACGGTGCGGATAGCCTGTAACAATAACTCGGGCGACGATTCTTTGTTAATAAACGCATCGGCTCCCTTTTTAAACATCCTAAGTGCAAAACTCCGGTCACTATTCATGGTAAAAACAATAACAGGAAGCTTCGGATAGCTTGATTTTATTTGTTCTAAAACTTCAAAGGCATCGGTTCCGGGCATGGTAATATCCAGAATCACCACATCGAAGATATGGGTTTTTAACCGTTCCAGAAGTTCGTTACCGTTCCGGCATTCGGCAGCTAAAACCATATCGGGTGTTGCATCAAAAATAAACTGGAGCCCGGTACGTACTACGGCATGATCGTCGGCTATGATTATCTGGAGCATGGAATCGCTAGGTTTGTGTTCCTGTTTAAATCAGTTGCAATTTGATGATTAAAATGGCATTGTACATTACCGAAATGTTAATCCAATTTTAATTATTCACTCATTTGTTAAGCCAATCCTAAGTTTGCTCAAACCAAACAAGCATTTTAATATTTATGATTTTGTATTTCAGAATGTTATATCAATATAGTTAAAATGACTATACCCCACTTAATGTTTTAACTATTGCCAACCGAAGGCATAGATTCTAATTTTGAAAAATCAAATTGCTAAAACTAAATTTTATAAATATGAAAAAATCTTTACTTATCTTAACTGTAATGCTAGTAAGCATTTTTACGTTCGGTCAGAATGTGAAACTGGAAATTCCAATTGTTAAAACCGGTGAAACTCTAATTTATGTTGAGGACGATAATGACGTGGTAATTGACTCCATTACCGTAAGCATTTCAACCGATGATGCCGAACAGGAAAACGACGAAATGGATACCTTGATTGATGATGATTTGGATGCTGGTTGGGAAGGTGCCGATGGTGATGCGAATATTCTAACAAATGGTCTCCGTTTTCAAAACATCACTATTCCTCAAGGAGCAACCATTGATTCAGCTTTTATTGTAATTACATCGCACGAACCCAAAACTGTAGAAGATGTGGCTAAACTTACCATTGCAGCCGAAGCTGCTGACAATGCACCTACATTTACAATGGAAAGCTTAATTACAGCCCGTACAAAAACCGCTGCTACAGTAAAATGGGATGTGGCTGAAGAATGGGGATTATGGACAACCCATAAAACTCCTGATGTAAAAAGTATTGTTCAGGAAATTATTGATCGTTCAGGTTGGTCGTTAGGAAATTCAATTGCTTTTATGATTTCTGGTGAAAACCAGGGAGTAACTGAATTCGAGAATGCCCGCGAATGGGAATCGTTCGAAAATATAGCCGATCCCGAAGAGGGTGGCGACGGGGCTAACCATGCAGAACGCGTTCCCCGGTTGGTAATTTATTATACAGCACCCACTTATACTTTGGTTGTTCCCATATTAAAAACCGGTGAAACTCTTATTTATGTTGAAGACGATAATGATGTAGTAATTGACTCCATTACCATCAGCATTTCAACCGATGATGCCGAGCAGGAAAACGATGAAATGGATACCTTAATAGATGATGATTTGGATGCTGGTTGGGAAGGTGCCGATGGCGATGCCAACATTCTTGTAAACGGGCTTCGTTTCCAAAATGTTACCATCCCAAAAGGAGCCATAATTGAAACTGCTTATTTAGAGATCACTTCGCACGAACCTAAAACTGTGGAAGATGTTGCAAAACTTACCATTGTAGCCGAAGCTGCTGACAATGCGCCAACATTTACAATGGAAAGCTTAATTACAGCCCGTACAAAAACCGCTGCTACAGTAAAATGGGATGTAGCTGAAGAATGGGGATTGTGGACTACTCACAAAACTCCTGAATTAAAAAGCATTGTTCAGGAAATTGTTAACCGTTCCGGTTGGACATCGGGTAATGCTATTGCCTTTATTGTATCGGGCGAAAACCAGGGAGTTACTGAATTTGAGAATGCCCGTGAATGGGAATCGTTCGAAAACATTGCCGATCCCGAAGAGGGTGGCGACGGCGCCAACCATGCAGAACGTGTTCCTAAATTATATGTTACCTTTAGTATGGTTACAGCAATTCATGAATCGACCATCTATTCCGATGCTTTATCAATGAGGGTTTATCCCAATCCGGTTCAATCTTCGTTAACTGTTGAATTCGAAAATCAGGGATTATCAAAAGTTATGGTTTACGACCAATTGGGGCGGATAGCTAAACAGATTTCTACCGAAAACTTAACCGCCACATTTGATGTTCAAAACTTACAGGCCGGTATGTATTACATTAAAGTTGAGCAAAATTTCAGAACAGCTACTCAAAAAATAATTATTGAATAATACCCGACTTAACTTTTGAATTCATATAAAGTGAGAAGTATTCAATATGTTTTATAGAAAAGGGACCCGGAAATTGTTGAATACAGCATTTTCTGAGTCCTCTTTCTTTTTTAAGAATACAATCATTATTCATGGATCAATCTCAATTGTAAATAAAATGGCATGAATTTAAACGCTGAAATGAAATATTTACTTCTATTTACCTTTTTCTTTTCCCTGATTTTGAACGGGAATGCACAATATAGATTATCAGGTAAGGTTTTCGATGAAAATGGTGAACTTTTGATTGGAGCTAACGTCTTTATTACTGGTACCACTCATGGAACCTCTACAAAAATTGATGGTACGTTCTTACTCAATAATATTTCACAAAAAAATGTTGAGGTTAAAATTTCGTTTTTAGGTTACGAGGTTTTTACCAAACAACTGGAATTGAATAAAACAGACAATATTACGGTTAAACTCAGATCCTCATCACAGACTATTGATCAGGTTGTAGTGAATGCACAAACCAAAGGTCAAACTAAAGCCCTGATTACACAGGAAAAGGCCGAAAATATTAAGAACATTGTGTCGGCAGAGCAAATTGAAAAATTCCCCGATATGAATGCCGCCGAAGCTATGCAACGAATTACCGGAATAACCTTACGGCGCGATCAGGGCGAAGGAAAATTTATCCAGCTCAGGGGAACACCACCCGAATTTACAAACTTTAATATCAATGGAGCACAAATACCTTCCCCGGAAGGCGGGGTACGTTATGTGGGTATGGATATTATTTCGGCTGACCAGATAGAAACCATTGAAGTGACCAAAGTGCTGACACCCGACATGGATGGCGATGGCATTGCCGGTTCAGTAAATATTGTTACAAAGAATGCCAAAAGTGAGGTTCCCGAAATAAAAGCAAATATTTCCGCGGGTTACAGCAAACTACGCGGAACCCCCAATTACAACATGCAACTATCGTATGGAGCCCGGAAAAATAATTTTGGTTTCCAGATGAATGCCAGTTATTACGAAAACGAACAAGGCTCTGATAATTTAGAAGCAAAATTTGTAAAAGGTCCATTCTGGGGATCAACAGGTGAAGGTGCAAATAACTATAATGTTATGTATCAGGAGTTTCAATTGCGTTATTACGAAACCTTACGTAAGCGTACCGGTTTGAGTGCCACCCTGGATTACGAATTCAATAAAAATAATACGATTTACCTCAAGGGTATGTTTAACCAGTTTAGTGATGAACAAACCCGGAGCAGAAAAATATACGACTTAGAAGATGCTGTGGACATCAACAACTATTTATATGGAAGTGTTGTTCACGATGTAAAGTTCCGTACCCAGAAACAGCAGGTAAATACCTTAAATTTTGGTGGCGAAAATTACTTTGAATTTTTTAAATTAGATTATGAACTGTCTTATGCCCAAGCAAAAGAGGAAACTCCTGATCGATTGGAAGCCGGGTTTAGTAATCTGGGGCACGCTTTAGTTACCCGGCTCGACAGGGATGGTACTTCATTTCCAAAACCTGTATTTGATAATCCGGAAGATGATTCTATAGCTAATGATTATGCAAACTACGAATTCGATGGACTAAAACTGACAGAGAGTTTGGTGAATGATGAAAACCTAACCGCGAAAGTAAATTTGGAAATTCCCATAAAAGCAGTTTTTTTACCAGGAAAGGGGTATTTAAAGTTTGGAGGAAAAATGCGTCAGAAAAACAAATCGCGCGACGAAGAGGCAAAAGCTTTTTCAAGTTATGATCCCGATTGGTTCGATTTTATCTATCCATCCACACGCCCACGGCAAACTTTAAATCTGGTAGATATTTCATCCGGGGTAAAAACAACCAACCTGTTAAACCAGGGTTATGTAGTGGAACAAATACCTGACCCCCAGAAAATACGTGATTTTTACAACTACAACGCCCTCTTTTTTTACTACGGCGATCAGTACGATACCGAATCGCGTGAAGAATCACTGGTAGCCGATTACGATGCTACCGAACTTATTACCAGCTACTATGCCATGTTGCAGTACGATTTCTCAAAACTTACTATCATAGGTGGGGTACGCATTGAAAATACTCAGGTAGATTACCAAGGAAATACTGTAGAAAGAAACAGTAGAGGATATTTCGATACCTCCTATGTTGAATCAGACAGTAGAAACCATAATTTTGTTTTACCCAATTTCCAGATTAAATATTCGCCCGTTGAAAGGCTATATATCAGGGCTGCTTACACTTCATCGTTTGCAAGGCCTAATTTTGAGGATGTACTCCCGAATCGAGAAGTCGATTTGCATGACGCTACCTATGGGAATGTTAACTTGGAGTACCCACTTTCAAAAAACATTGATCTGATGTTAGAAAAATACTTGAGCCACGATGGCTTGCTATCGGCCGGTTTATATTATAAAAAAATTGATAATTTTATTATTCCATATAGAATCCATGCTTACATTCCAGATATAAAAGGACATGGCGATGCTAAACAACCCATAAACGGGATAGAAGCTGATGTTTTTGGGGTGGAATTGCAGGGACAGTTTCAATTAAAATTTTTGGAAGAAACTTTTTTACCCCGGTTTTTTTCCAATTTTGGAATCTATTCCAATTATGCTTTCACCTATTCCGATGCAGTTATGTATAAGCGTTTCCCAGCAAATTTCACCTCCGATACCCTTGATATGAGTAATGGTGGAATTGAAGATTTCTTGAATAAAGATGAAATAGAGCACATTAAATTGCCGGGGCAATCGAAACATGCGCTAAACCTGGCTTTGTTTTACGAGGACAAAAAGTTTTATGCCAAACTTTCGGCCAATTTTCATGATAAATATTTGGAGCTAGCTGGAAATGATGCCGATTTGGATGAATATGTCGATAAAGCCTGGCATTTGGATTTTACATCATCTTATGCCATCAATAAAAATGTAAAGTGTTTTGTCGATGTCATGAATATTCTCAATACCCCCAAAACCATGTTTTTGGGTTCAACCAAATACCTCCAGCAACAGGAATACTACTCCTGGTGGGGACGTATGGGTATTAAACTAAATTTTTAACTATAAACCAAATATACAATGAAACAACTTTTATTCTTTATTACTATCGCGCTTTTGGTAGCTTCGTGCAACACTCCTAAGCAGGAACAAACCGAGGTTATCAATATTTATGATACCATTTTTCAAGTAACGGCAAGTGTAGAAACCACTCCGGTAGTTTCACAACTGAACGATGATGCCGCCGATGATCCATCGGTGTGGGTGAATAAAGCCAATCCGGCCGATAGCCGCATTATTGGCACCGATAAAAAACGGGGTATCTGTGTGTATAATTTAAATGGCACCGAACGGTTCTTTTATTCCGTTGGCCGGGTAAATAATATTGATGTCCGTTACAATTTTAATTTAAACGGCTCACTCATTGATATTGTGGGAGCCAGTAACCGCACCACCAACACGATTACCTTGATGAAAGTGGATCCCGATTCGGGCAGCCTTACACCCATTCATGCCCGGTTGTTAGCCTCCGAAGTGGACGAAGTATATGGGTTTTGCCTTTATCATGATAAGGCGGAAAATAAACATTACGCTTTTGTAAACGGGAAAAATGGCGTTTTAGAACAATGGGAACTGTTTGCTACCAATGCGAATTTGATTGATGGTAAAATTGTCCGTACCATGAAAGTTGGCTCGCAAACTGAAGGTATGGTGGCCGACGATGAACTGGGCAACCTTTTTGTAGGTGAAGAGGAAAAAGGTATCTGGAAATTCAGTGCCAAAGCCAGCGCCGATAGTACACGCACATTGGTTCAGGGAAGCGACACGTTGAACCGGAATATTTTGTACGATATGGAGGGAATCTCCCTTTATTATGGTTCTCATGGAAAAGGCTATTTACTGGCATCATCGCAGGGAAATAACAGCTATGCCGTTTTCGAAAGAGAAGGAAACAACGCTTATCAGGGAAGTTTTTCGGTGGTTGACGGTGCTGTTGACGGTTCCGAAGAAACTGACGGACTCGACGTGATAAATTTAAGCCTGGGTCCCGATTTTCTACAAGGTTTTTTTATTGCCCAGGATGGTTATAATTACGATGGTGATTCTTTATCGACCCAAAACTTTAAATTGGTTCCCTGGGAACGGATTGCCATGGCTTTTAAACCAAATCTATTGATTGACACTACGTATCAAATTAAAAAATAGGGTTAAACTATGTCCGATAAATGAATGAAATGTTTGTTTTATTCAATGCTGCTTAGTTTAGAATTTTCCGTCTCTCCCCAATTAAGCCTGATTGGGGAGCACCTAACTTTTAGGTAAGATGACAGGATTATTTATATTTCATCGGATTTATTCTTTGTAGTTGGGTATGATGGAACCTACATGTTTGTAAAATAAATATTTACGTATTTGTGTTTGTAAAAACATGTGGATTTCATAGCTAAAGCACCGAATTGGATGATAAATTACTATGCACTTGGTTTGCGAACTTCGTCGTGAAAGTGTTTTCCTCTGTTCCTCAAAGGGATCAGCATCTTGTGTTAAGAATCAAATCTCAGGTCAAACGTCTATCTTCTGATAGCTGTCATTAAAAAATTACCGGCTTTTGGTTTTCTTAACTAATATTTCCCCAAATTTGCAGTTGTCTTTTTTTGAAACAGTTAAAAAACTAAAGAAATGTCAGTACATAAAGAAGTAAAGATAATTACCACGCACATCTTGAACGAGATGAAATTCCATGGTGAAAAAATTGCCATGTTGACTGCGTACGATTACAGCATGGCCCGGTTGGTTGATGCCGCTGGAATTGACATTATTTTAGTGGGTGATTCCGCTTCGAACGTGATGGCAGGTTTTGAAACCACTTTGCCCATTACCCTCGACAACATGATTTATCACGGGGCTTCGGTGGTACGTGCCGTGCATAGGGCCTTGGTGGTAGTCGATTTGCCTTTTGGTACCTATCAGGGGAATTCTAAAGAGGCACTCAATTCTTCTATCCGCATCATGAAAGAAACCGGAGCTCATGCCGTAAAACTAGAAGGAGGCAGCGAAGTAAAGGAATCCATTATCCGGATTTTATCTGCCGGCATTCCCGTGATGGGACATTTAGGTCTAACCCCTCAGAGCATTCACAAATTCGGGACCTATGTAGTCCGTGCTAAGCAGGAGGAAGAAGCCCGGAGGTTAAAAGAAGATGCTAAATTACTGGAAGAACTGGGTTGTTTTGCCATGGTTATTGAAAAAGTCCCTGCTAAGTTAGCCGAAGAGGTAGCTCAGATGGTGAAAATCCCTGTGATTGGTATTGGTGCCGGTGGCGGGGTCGATGGACAAGTATTGGTACTGCACGATATGTTAGGCATCAACCAGGAATTTTCACCCCGGTTTTTACGTAGGTACCATAATCTGGCTGCCGAAATTGATGGAGCTGTCAAGGCTTATATTTCAGATGTTAGGAGCCATGATTTTCCAAACGAAAAAGAGCAATATTAACCTCTGTTTATGTGCCATGGAACCTTTGGAAATTTTATATATCGACAACCATATTATTGCCGTCAATAAAAAGGTTTCAGATATTGTTCAGGGCGATAAAACAGGTGATACCCCTTTAAGTGAACATATAAAAAATTACCTGAAAGTTACATTTAATAAGCCGGGAGAAGTCTTTTTAGGTGTAACCCACCGCATCGATCGTCCCACCACGGGGGCCATCCTTTTTGCTAGAACCAGCAAGGCTTTGACCCGTCTAAATGAAATGTTTAAAGATAAGGAGGCCATAAAAAAGACCTATTGGGCTTTGGTTAAAAACCCTCCCAAGGAACAAGAAGGGAGGCTCACCCATTTTTTAGTTAAAGATACAGTGAAGAACAAATCAAGGGTTTGCAATGCTTCTGTAGTTGGGGCCAAGGAGGCTATCTTAGAATACCGGCTCATTGGAAAATCTGATACCTATTACCTATTGGAAGTGCAGCTTTTGACAGGTCGTCATCATCAAATCAGGGCCCAACTGGCAGCTATAGGTTGTCCCATCAAAGGTGATTTAAAATATGGCTTTCCCCGCTCCAATCCCGACGGGGGCATTAGTTTGCACGCACGTTGTATTGAGTTGATACACCCTATTCAAAAAACACCGCTCCGCATAGTGGCCTCCGTGCCCGATGATAGTTTGTGGAAATATTTTGAAACCCATGCTAAATA
>Ga0154306_1084_pt1 | contig 9534 bp, 6 predicted proteins | sample RifGroA2_FD_105600 | JGI IMG/M metagenome (GOLD analysis project Ga0154306, IMG submission 105600) | Bacteroidetes bacterium GWA2_40_14 | reverse complement strand
GCCGCAAAAAAAGGAAATGTTATTGACTTTGAGGTAACGCAAGCCTATCTTGGTTTTCATCGAAATTATTTGGGCAATATTTCAAATCTGAAAATTGCTATTGACTGTTCCAACGGAATGGCGGCGTTACTTATTAAAGAGTTGTTGGGAAATCACCCCACCTATATATATGACACTTTAGACGGTACCTTTCCGAACCATGAACCCAACCCACTGATTGAAAAAAATGTGGAAGACCTGAAAAAGCTGGTTCTGAAAGAACAGTGCGATTTGGGAATTATCTTTGATGGCGATGCCGACCGGGTAATGTTTGTTGACGGAAAAGGGAAATTTATTTCGCCCGACCTGATTATTGGGTTTATGGCTCATTACTTTTTGGAAAAAAAGGGGCTGAAAGGTAATGTTTTGCAAGACATCCGTACCTCAAAAGCGGTGGCCGAATATATTTCCACCTTCGGCTCTACCATGCACATGTGGCGTGTCGGTCGGGCGTTTGCAGCCTTGAAACTGCGCGAAATTGACGGCATTTTTGGAGGTGAACTGGCCGGACACTACTATTTCCGCGATTTTTATTACTCCGATTCAGGGATACTGGCGGCCCTTATTGTGCTTGACATAGTAAGCCGGTTGAAGAAAAAAGGCCAAACCTTTGCGCAAATAATTGCAAACATTGTAAAATACGCCAATTCTGGTGAAATCAATTACCGGATTGAAAAGAAACAGGAGGCCATGGATGCTGTCCGCAATTATTTTATTGCCGGCGAAAAGCCCACAGCCTCTTTCGATTTCGACGGTTACCGGGTGGAATTTCCCGATTGGTGGTTCAATATCCGCCCATCGAACACCGAACCCTATCTTCGCTTATTGGCCGAAGCCCGGACAACGGATTTGTTGGAGACTAAACTGGCGACCATAAAAGAACTTTTAAAAGGGTTTGAACAGGCATCCGTTGAAGGTGGACACCATTAATCGTTCTGCCTTTTTTATATCAACACACGAACATAAAAAAGGCAGAACCTGGGATTAATTCTTTCTTAGGTTCTTAATCTCCTGCTGCTCAAACAATTCCTTCCAGGAACTATCGTTCTGGTAAGTTTGCCAGGAATTAAATCCTGAATCCAGAGCCTTTTTAAAGTTTAAAACCATCAACTCCCGGTTATCCATTAGTAAATAATAGCGGGCATACATCAAATACACATCGGGGTTTTTCGGATCGGACAACTCATAAATTTTAATCTTTTTAAACGCATCATCGAGTTTAACATCGTCAAGGTCGGTTTTACTAAGCATAAACGAAGCCATGCTGATGTAATTCAGTAACCGGGAGCTGACCATGGCCAAAGGCTCGTCTTGCGAAGAGGCCGATTTATGAATCCGATCCACTTCGATGGTCCACCACTCGATATCCCGAAGCTCTATGGCTTTGATGAATTCCGTGCGTAGCTGGATTTCTTTTTCAATGTAATTCTGCCGTTTCTTAATCTCTTGGTAAAACGCCTGAGATTGTTCCAATGCATATTCTTTCGATTTAATTTCTTTCAGGTTCCGAAGACCGTTAAACCAACGGTCGGTTTGTTTCAAGGTTTGAATTTGGGCTATTGGATCGTTCTTTTTTTCAAACACGTTTAGGCTGTCCTGCATTCGGAACCAGGTTTTATCTAACCATTTTTCGTTTCTTGGCAGCCGTTGCGATTTCATCCGGTAAATTTCAATTCCGGTAAGCGCCTGATCCATTGCTGCTAAAGGAGGCCACTGATGTCCGCCGTTAAATACAACAGAGGTGTAATCGTATCCCATTTGATCATATACCGAAAAAGATTGCTGCATCTCTAAATAATTAAAATCAGTTGCTCCAACAATCCCGGCATAATAAAAACCGGGAGATTGATCGGTCGAAAAAGGCAAACTCCCACCACAGCCAATAACTCCGGCAACTTCACGAAACTGCTGGGCAAACAAAATGGCCATTTTTGACCCCCCTGAAAAGCCGGAGGTAAAAATATTTTCTTCGTCAATATGGAACCGCACCTGAGTTTCTTTCAAAAGCAACTGAAAGACTTGTGTGCAATAAGTTCCGGACAAGCCGTTTTTAATATTGTTACTTCCGATAAAAATATATCCGTAAGTGTCAGCCAGCGATTGATACTTCTTCAATGGCAAGGAACCTTCGCCATGAGGATCGAAAAAGAAGATAACGGGTAATTTTGCCTTGCTATCGTATTGTTTGGGTAAGTAAGAAGCATAAATCAGCGTTGTATCGGAAAGGGACACATTCCGGCTAACAACTTTACCTATTGACAACGGGTTGCCAACCCGGTCTGTAAGTTCCTTTTTTTCTCCTTGACATGAAAAAAAAGAGGCAGAAAACAAAACCACAGGGATTAGTAAAGAGAAGAAATCCCATGCTTTTTTGCCAAAATGCAATTTTAGAGTCATAGTTATTGGATTATTAAATGCCGATGCCTTTAATCAATTTATATTGATCCAGCGCATACAAGTCAGTCATTCCGGAAACAAAATCCAATACCGATCGGATTTTTTCATAGTCTGTTTGGTGGTTTTCCTGATATTGTACAGGCAACAAAGAAAGCAATTTTTTGGAATAGCTGTTTGGTTTGTGCAACATAGCGGGAATAAATTCGCCAAGCAGCGTGTTAAGAACCTGATAGCCGGTGATTTCTATTTTTACTACCGACGGATGATTATAAATTTCTTTCCAGGCTAAGGTTTTGCAGGTTTCCATGGCCAGTTTTGGGGCTCCGGTCAATTGGTCAATTAACGAGCCGTTTAATTGGCCCAAAAGAATTTCCTTTTCATGAAGATGAAAAATGTCGGAAATTTTCTGTACCAAAAGATTGATAACCGAGGCCCGCAAAAAGGCGATTTGCTCATTTTTGTCGGTAACTTCTTTAAAAACGGAGGCCATTTTTTCCCAAAACCGGGAATCTTCCGGGTCTTTAAAAAAGTTTGTTAAAAGCTCAATGGTTTTTTCTGTAGTCAGGATGCCCAGTTTATGTGCATCTTCCACATCCATAATTTGATAGGAAATATCATCGGCAGCCTCTACCAAAAATACCAGAGGATGGCGGAAATAAACAGCCTCATTGTTGGGGTCGTTGATTAATCCGGTTTTGTGGGCAATGTCGGCAAAAAGCTCTTTTTCTGTATCAAAAAAGCCATATTTGTTTTTTGATGTCCGGTTGTCTGACCCAAAAGGGTATTTTACCAGACTTGCCAGCGTTGCGTAAGTCAACACATATCCCCCTTTTCGCCGACCACTAAAGGCGTGGGTTAATAGCCGCAAGGCGTTGGCATTTCCCTCAAAATGGGTTAAGTCGTTCCATTGAGTGTCGGTAACCCGGTCTTTGAGCGCTGTTCCCGAGCCCGAAATAAAATAACCGGAGATGGCATTTTCGCCGGAATGGCCAAAAGGAGGATTACCTAAATCGTGTGCCAGGCTTGCAGCAGCAACTATTGAACCGATTTCGAAAAGCAATGGATTTCTAGGGTTTTTCTTCAGCAACGAGGAGGCGACACGGTTTCCCAACGACCTGCCGACACTGGCTACCTCTAAGCTGTGGGTAAGCCGGTTGTGTACAAAAACGCTGCCGGGCAAAGGAAAAACCTGGGTTTTGTTTTGAAGCCTCCGGAATGGTGAAGAAAAGATAATCCGGTCAAAATCACGTTGGAACTCCGAACGGAACACATCCGTTTCCAAGCCTTCCTGAAAGGATTTCCCAAAACGGGCCGGGGACAAAAGTTGTTCCCATTTCATGGCTTGGTGGAGTTTACTCAAACCGGATGGATTTAATTAAAGTTCTTTTTGTAATGTTTTCCGGTAAAAAAACAGAATCAACATCATTCCCACACTGATAGCAGCATCGGCAATATTAAACACCGGACGGAAAAAGATGAACTGTTCTGTAGGCCGGAACGGAGACCATGCCGGCCAATGCCCTTCTATGATCGGGAAATAAAACATATCTACTACTTTTCCTTGAAGGAAGCTTGAATATCCACCGACTTCGGGCATAAATTGAGCAACCTGATAATGGCTGTGGTCAAAAATTAATCCATAAAAAGCACTATCGAAAATATTTCCGGTAGCTCCGGCCAATATTAATGAAACTGCGATTAAGTAACCCAGAGGGATCTCTTTTTTTGACAGTTTTGTTAAGTAATAACTAATAAAAACTACTGCCACAACCCTAAAAAGGCTGAGCATGTATTTCCCTGCTTTTCCAAAAAACTCCAACCCAAAGGCCATTCCATTGTTTTCGGTAAAATGGATGATAAACCAGTTGCCGGCCACATGGTATTCTTCACCAATCATCATGTGGGTTTTTATCCAAACTTTAAGTATCTGGTCGGCCAGTAAAACAAGCAGGATGATTAAAACTGACAAGTGTCCTTTTGACATAGTAATGAATCTGTTTTTATAACTGAAAAAGAGGGAACCTCGCGATTCCCTCTTACAATCAGGTTTATTTTGTTAATTATTTCTGATTTCGTTTGGCATCAATACTTAATGTGGCATGTGGAACGGCGCGCAGGCGTTCTTTGCTGATCAATTCACCCGTTTCGCGGCAAATGCCATAGGTTTTGTTTTCGATGCGGATTAAAGCAGCACGTAAATGTTGAATAAACTTTTGTTGACGCTGAGCCAACTTTCCGGTTTCTTCACGCGAGAGAACCATCGCCCCTTCTTCCAACACTTTGAATGTGGGAGAAGTGTCCAACGTGTCGTTTCCATCGGTATGGGAAAGCGCGCTTTTCAGCGTATCGTAATCACGTTGAGCTTGATCAAGTTTATCCATGATGATTTGCTTGAACTCGGCAAGCTCCTCGTCGGAATATCTGGTTTTAGTCTTCTCTTCTGCCATAGCTGTAATTTTTAAAGGAACCTAAAATAGTAAAAAATACATCCCACAATTCGTTCAAAACTTGTAATTTACCAATTAGTTATTAACAATCATGCCTTATCAATTCTGATATAAGTAGTTATCGTTTCGTCCAGTTCTACGGTTTTGGATGTGTTTTGTTCCAAATTATCCACCAAATCTATGGTTTTGGCCAAAGTTTGTGTGGCCATGTAATTTTTATGGATCATGATGGCTTCGTTGATCGCCTCATGTTTTTGTATTTGGATAAACACCTTGTCTGTTACTTCAAATCCACTTTCCTTACGGATGTTCTGAATCCGGTTGATAAATTCGCGGGCAATACCCTCGTGACGCAACTCATCGGTAACCGTAATATCTAAAGCAATGGTTAACGATCCTTCATTGGCCACCAACCAGCCCGGAATATCCTCTGAGAGAATTTCAACATCCTCGGTCGATAATACCACTTCTTGTCCGGCAATGGTAGCCGCAAACTGGTTTAGTTTTTCTAACTGGGCAATATCCGGTTGGCTCATCAGGGCAATAAAATCGGCAATCGGTTTCATGATTTTTCCATACTTTGGACCCAGTGTTTTGAAGTTTGGTTTGATTTTTTTCACCAACACGCCACTGGTATCATCCAGATATTCCATGGTTTTGATATTTACCTCGGCCAGAATGATGTTTTTAACGGCATCTAGCTGGCGTGCCGTGTTTTCGTTCAGTATCGGAATCATGATTTTGTTGAGGGGCTGACGCACCTTCAGGTTTACTTTACGGCGCAATCCCAAAACCATGGACGATATCCGTTGAGCCATATTCATCCGCTCTTCCAAATCCTGATCAATGAATGAATCATTTTCCACCGGGAAACGGGTCAAATGAACCGACATTCCCTGGTTTCGTCCGGTAGCCGCACTCAAATCTTTAAACAACCGGTCGGTATAGAAAGGAGCAATGGGGCAAGCTAAAATAGCCACGGTTTCCAAACAGGTATATAGCGTTTGGTAAGCAGCAATTTTATCGTTAGTGTATTCCCCTCCCCAGAAGCGTTTCCGGTTTAAACGAACATACCAGTTGCTCAAATTGTCAATTACAAAGTTCTGGATAGCCCGTCCGGCACGGGTTGGTTCGTAATTTTCGTACGAATCTTTCACCTCTTTGATTAACGAGTGCAGCAGGGAAATGATCCAACGGTCAATTTCGGGACGCTCACTCAAAGGGATTTCAGATTCTTTATAGGTAAACCCATCCACATTGGCATAAAGCGAGAAGAATCCGTAGGTATTGTAAAGTGTTCCAAAGAACTTGCGTTTTACCTCGTCCACCCCGTCCATATCAAATTTCAGGTTGTCCCAGGGCTGGGCATTGGTAATCATGTACCAGCGCAGCGGATCGGATCCGTGTTTTTCGATGGCATCGAACGGATCAACTGCATTACCTAGGCGTTTCGACATTTTGTTGCCGTTTTTATCTAACACCAATCCGTTGGAGATGATGTTTTTAAATGCCACATTATCCGAAATCATGGTTGATACGGCATGCAGCGTAAAGAACCAACCACGGGTTTGATCCACGCCTTCGGCAATAAAGTCGGCCGGATACAGGTGTTTAAATTCGGTTTCACGTTCAAACGGCCAATGCCACTGAGCATAAGGCATGGCACCGGAATCGAACCAAACATCGATCAAATCTTTTTCGCGGAACATTTTTTGTCCTTTGCCGGAAACCAGAATAATATCATCCACATAAGGACGGTGTAAATCAATCTTATTGTAGTTTTCTTTAGAATGGTCACCTACGTTAAAGCCCTCGTAAGGGTTTTTGGTCATAAATCCCGCTAGGATCGCTTTTTCGATTTCGGCCATCAATTCCTGGGTTGAACCGATACATTTTTGTTCCGTACCATCTTCGCTAACCCAAATAGGGAGCGGCGTCCCCCAATAACGGGAGCGGCTCAGGTTCCAATCCACCAGATTTTCGAGCCATTTACCAAAACGGCCTTCCCCGGTACTTTTGGGTTTCCAGTTGATGGTTTTATTCAATTCAATCATCCGGTCTTTTATGGCGGTAGTTTTAATAAACCAACTGTCGAGCGGGTAATACAGCACAGGTTTGTCGGTACGCCAGCAGTGCGGATAATTGTGGATGTGTTTTTCTACTTTAAAGGCTTTGTTCTCTTTTTTAAGCATCACGGCAATATCCACATCTAAAGTGGCCTCATCGTCGGTAATGGTTTCATCGTAGGCATTTTTCACAAACCGCCCGGCATATTCTTTGTAAACATCCACATTTACATAGGTGGAAACAAAAGAGGTATCTAAGTCTTCAATTTTATAGAATTTTCCGGTTAAATCGACCATGGGGCGGCGCGTTCCCTCTTTATCAATTAATAAGAGAGGAACAATTCCCGATGTTTTGGCCACGCGGTCATCGTCGGCTCCAAAGGTAGGTGCAATATGTACAATTCCGGTTCCGTCTTCGGTAGTAACAAAATCGCCGGCAATCACCCTGAAGGCATCACCCATGGGTTTTACCCAGGGAATCAGTTGTTCATAGCGGATTCCTTCCAATTCTGATCCTTTAAGTTCAGACAGAATCTTAAATGGGGTTTTTTTGTCGCCTGGTTGAAATGCATCAAACTCCAATTCAGCATTTTTAGGACTAAAATAATTGTTTACCAAGTCTTTAGCTATAATTACAGAAACGGGTTCCCCGGTATAGGGGTTGAAGGTTTTAATTTTAACATAGGTAATGTTTGGGCCAACTGCTAAGGCGGTATTCGAAGGAAGCGTCCAAGGGGTAGTTGTCCAGGCCATGATGGTCAGTTTCTCATCGTCTTCAAAAAAACGTTCACTTTTTTGATTTCTGATAATGGTGAATTGAACCGTGGCCGTGGTGTCTTTTACATCTTTATAGCAACCCGGTTGGTTCAGTTCGTGCGTTGAAAGCCCGGTTCCGGCAGCGGGTGAATAGGGTTGGATGGTATATCCTTTGTACAAAAGCCCGTTGTCGTACATTTTTTTGAGCAGGTACCACAAGGATTCAATGTAGCGGTTATCGTATGTAATGTAGGGATCATCCATATTGACCCAATACCCCATTTTATGGGTAAGGTCTTCCCAAAGGTCGGTATATTTCATTACCTCTTTGCGGCAGGCATCGTTGTATTCTGCTACAGAAATGGTTTTGCCGATGTCTTCTTTGGTAATGCCCAGCATTTTTTCAACACCCAATTCCACGGGCAAACCATGCGTATCCCAGCCGGCTTTGCGTTCAACCAAAAAGCCTTGTAATGTTTTATATCGGCAGAAAATATCCTTAATAGCTCTTGCCATCACGTGGTGGATGCCAGGTTGCCCGTTTGCCGAAGGGGGGCCTTCAAAAAAGACAAAAGTTTCGTTTCCTGCCCGGGTGGACATGCTTTTGTGAAAGGTGTCGTCGTCGGTCCATTCTTTCAATACCTGTTTGTTGATTTGTGACAAGTCAAGTTGCTTGTATTCAGGAAATTTACGGCTCATAACAATTATTTACATTCTATTTTAAAAACCCACAAATATAGAGTTTGGGTTTTTAAAAACAAAACAGGAATTGAGGTATCTTGCTGAAAAGAAATGGGTTTATGATAAAAGAGCCTGGCGAAATTAAAAATTGAGGCTTGTAAATTTAAGAAGGGTTACTTACCTTTGCGGCACGTTCCGCTAGCTCAGTTGGTTTAGAGCATTACCTTGACAGGGTAGGGGTCACTGGTTCGAATCCAGTGCGGAACACAAAAAAAGAGGGTTAACATAATGGTCAACCCTCTTTTTTATTTTTTATCACATTAGATTATCTCCTTCCAATCCCTTCATACCAGTTGCCTCGGAAAATCATCTTTTGATCGTGTAATCGTAAATAATATTTCCCATAAGAAACTGTTACACCAGCTGATGGCACCAACACCCAACAGTTTTCGGGTATGGGGTTTGAAACTTCAAACGACAGCTTGTTGTCTTTCAACGGTAAATTTCCTTCAGGACCGGCATCCCAACCCATGTGGAAGTTAAAGTTATACCGTACATCGCCCTGAATTTTAAAATCGCCCAAATCGGTAATAGCGATTTTCATATCGCATTTTTTACCGTTGGCTAAATCGTCGGGAGTGACGGTGATGGTTAGTTTAGGAAGCTGAACCGGTTCTTTTGAAAGCAGGGTAAAAATACTTTCGGTTTTTACAACCTGTTTTTGCGCATTATAGAATTCAAAAAGCAGTTCTGCCCCTTCCCTTCCTTTTGGGGTATAATTGATATTGTCGGAAATATAACCCTCTTTTTCAACTGTTTTTGTATAGATGATGCTGTCGCGCAAACGAACAATTACCTTACGGATATCGTTATCGACAAAAAGTTCAACCGGGATTGTGGTTCCATACACGTTTTGGTTTTTGGGCGAAATGACCAATCCCTTTAAATATTGCGATAAAGCAAACCAAACCGGACGGGGTGAACCAATGGTATCGTTAATTCCGCTATAACCCCAGTAACCAAACCATTCTTCGGCGGTGTTGTTATGAATGGCGGGTTCGCCACCTTTCCACCAACCATCGGCATAATAGAACGGGCAGGCACCCACAGCTCCGGCATCAATCAATTCACGATAGTTTCTGACAACC
>Ga0154306_1191_pt1 | contig 16020 bp, 13 predicted proteins | sample RifGroA2_FD_105600 | JGI IMG/M metagenome (GOLD analysis project Ga0154306, IMG submission 105600) | Bacteroidetes bacterium GWA2_40_14 | reverse complement strand
GAAAAGATTAATGATATATCTAATTTTGGTTCACTTTATTTTAGAATAGCTACTATTTATAGTAAATTAAAAAATTTCAATCTTTCTAATCAATATTACAATAAAGCTATTGGATTGGTTAAAAAAAAAGAAATACTAATGCCTATTTATTCTAATATGGGCGAAAATTACCGCCATATACAGAAATATGACAGTGCTTTGTATTATTACCAACAGGCTGAAGATATTTCTGCTAATGAATCTTTTTTTACTTATAATTCGTACCTTTTTGCCAACCGGGGGTTGGCGTATGCCGCCATGGGCGAAAAAGCATTGGCAGATTCGCTGTTAGCCCGTGCCATTCAACTTTTTACCGCAGAAAAGGATTTAAGGGCCCTGACACAGACCTATTTTGGAATGGCAAAAATAGCTTACCGCAACAATAATTTTTCCGGCGCATTCCGGTTGGCCACCCTGGCTTTTGAAACTGCCGATACTAACCATTTTGTGCTGGAATTAAAAGATATTTCGCAGTTACTTTCCCAAATAAGTGAAGAGCAACAAAACTTTACCGATGCCTACCGCTACCTGAAAAGCTACAACCAATACCGTGAAAAGGTTTCCGGCGATTCGGTACTTTCAAAAATCTCGGAAATGCGGGCCGAGTTCGAAATCAGCCAAAAGGAACAGGAAGTAATCTATTTTAAAAAAATAAGCCGGGCCCGGACTATTGTAGCCCTTGTTACAGGCATAGCCGGTCTTTTGGTGGTACTGCTGGCACTGTTTTTATACAAACTCACCCAACGGCTCCGCTCGGCCAACCAACTATTGGGCGAATACAACGAGGAACTGAACCAGAAAAACCACATCATCCACCAGGCTTTGCTCGATAAGGAGGTACTGATTAAAGAGATTCACCACCGGGTAAAAAACAACCTGCAGATCATTTCGAGCATCATCAATTTGCAAAGCATGCGCATCAAGGATAAAGCTACCCAGGAAATTTTCGAGGAGATGCAGCGGCGCATCCTGGCTATTTCGTCCATCCACCAGAAGCTGTACCAAAGCGATTCGGTTACCTCCATCAACATGAAGGATTACCTGTCGGAAGTGGTTGATTCCATCCACATTGCCTTTAACAATCCGCAATTGAATGTCAAGTACGAGATTATGATTCAACAGATTGTGATGGATATTGACTCGGCCGTTTCCATGGGCCTGATGGTGAACGAACTGGCTACCAATGCCTACAAATATGCTTTTAAGCCCGCACAGAACAACCAGTTTCTGGTAAAACTCGAAAACCCCGAACCGGAAAAATACCAATTGACGGTAAAAGACAATGGCCTGGGGCTGCCCACCGATTTTTCACTGACCAAAGCCAATTCGCTGGGGCTGCGGATGGTTTCACTGCTTACCCGCCAGCTCAAAGGCAATATCCGTTTTTATAACCAAGATGGGGCGGTATTTGAAGTGGTGTTTTAATTCGTACAAAGTAATCAGTATCAAGATGTCAGATAGTAATAATTATTTTCCAATTTCCCTTATATCGTTAAAAAATAAAAAATAAATTCCAGCTTACTGCGTAGCGGTTCAGGCATTGCGCAATAACAGATGTATCTCATTTTACCGCGTAGCGGTTACGTCTTTATAGAAAAAATGGAAATTTTATAATTTCTCCGTAGGGGATTAACAATAAAACCTATGAAACCAGGAACATTCACCCAATTGTATGTACAATTAGTTTTCGCCGTTAAAAACCGGGAGGCCATGTTGCATGAAAATATCCGTCACAGGGTATTTGAATACGTCAGCGACATTGTTACAGAAATGAAACACAAATCAATAATTGTGAATGGCGTTTCAAACCATATCCATATTTTTGTTGGGTTGAACCCCAATATTTCAATTTCGGATACTGTGCATGACATAAAAAGGAGTTCTTCATTGTTCATCAATTCCGAAAAACTTTGCAGGAGCCATTTTGCGTGGCAAGAAGGGTATGGTGCTTTCACCTATAGCCGTTCTCATATTAATAATGTTTATAAATACATCCAAAACCAGGAAAAGCACCATAAGAAGGTTTTATTTAAAGAAGAATACATTCAATTCCTTAAAAAATTTGAAATTGATTATGATGAGCGGTTTTTGTTCGATTTTTTTGAAGATATTTAACCCCTACGGGGTAAAATCCCTCTCGCATGAATTATTCAACAATAACCCATGCCCTACGGGCAATAGGGCCAACCGCAATTAAAAAAATTACACATGAATTTAACATGAATCAGCTTGGCTTGCATGCCGCTACTGCATAAAAATTTATTGCATCCCACATTACCACATAGCGGCTAAGGTTTTGCTTTAGTACCGAATAAATTCGCACCCAAAATACCGCGTAGCGGTTCTGGTTTTGTATAAAAACGAGTAGTCCTGTCTTTTCCCCGTAAGGGATTAACTTACCAACATTTAATCGTATTTTTTCGCCTCCTGCCAGATTTTTTCCATTTCAACCAAAGGCATGTTCTTTAGGTCGATGCCCTGTTTCAGGGTCTTTTTTTCCAAATAATTAAACCGCCTGATAAATTTCAGGTTGGTGCGTTCCAACGCGTTTTCAGGATTTATTCCATACAGCCGGGCCGCATTGATCAAACTAAAAAACAAATCGCCAAACTCCTGCTCAGCCTCCAGCGAAGATGGGTTTTTCAGCAGTTCTTCCTTTAGCTCGTTCATCTCTTCGGCTACTTTATCCCAAACCTGCTCCTTTTCGTCCCAATCGAAACCCACCCCGCGTACTTTATCCTGGATGCGGTGGGCTTTTATCACGGCTGGCAGCGATTGGGGAACACCTTCAAGCACCGATTTTTTCCGTCCTTTTTCCTTGAGTTTAAGCTGTTCCCAATTATCGGAAACTTCGCGGGCATCGGCCACCTGAACATCGCCAAAAATATGCGGATGGCGGTAAATCAGTTTTTCATTCAGGTTGTGAATCACATCAGAGATGTCAAAAGCCCCCTTCTCGGCACCAATCTTGGCATAAAACACAATATGCAGCAGCAAATCCCCCAGTTCCTTCTTAATTTCGGGAAGGTTGTTTTCCATGATGGCATCGGCCAGTTCGTAAGTTTCCTCAATAGTCAAAGTCCGCAAACTTTCCAAGGTTTGTTCTTTATCCCAGGGGCATTTGGCCCGCAGTTCGTCCATTATTTCGAGCAACTGCCCAAAGGCTTCTTTGTGTTTTTGCATAGAATTATATTTCGCTAATTCGTGAATTGTTTCTAGTTTCTAGTTTCTAATCTCTAATCTCAATTTCTTGCATTCTTTTTCTTAAACATTCTCCACAGTCCATGCGGAAACAGGAGCGCTGCACCACTGTTCCAGCTTTCTTCGCATCTCCAGGTTGGCTTCAGTTTTTTTAAATTTGTTTAAAGCACCCTCGGTGCTCCAGATGGTATAAATATGAAAATGAAGGACTTCGTCCAAGTCGGCAAAACAATCGGCATGGTGGTTGTTCTTAAAGCAACGGGCTTCCTTAAGAAATTCAGGGATGTAGTTTTTAAATGCTTCCAGGTGTTCTGGTTTCAGTTTGGCTTTAACAATTCGTGTAATCATCGGAATTTTACGGTTACGGGTGAATTTAATTTAACATCAATAAGTTCGGCCATTTTCCCATTGCGGATGGCCATTTCGAGCAAATCCAGTGAATTAAAAAGAGCCAGCAGATCTCCGGATTCCACCTCCGAATAGTTATGGCTCAGTCGCTGAACACTGTAGGTTTCTTTTTTTACCGTGATGGTGAATTTACGGTTTTTACCAATCTGGTGAAACAGTTCTTTTGAAATATTCGTGATAATGTTTTGATACGAATCAATGTAAATGACACTTCCCGTGATGGAATCATCCTCATAGGCGGGCATATATTCTACCAACCGGTATTTGCCCTTCAGTTCGGTTCCAATTTCCGATAATTGCCCTCCATTAATAATATGGGCAGCAGCTTCGGCAAACAGGGTCAATTCCGGAAATGAACTGTTCTTTAAAGTTGGGGTCTCATTTAAAACAATCACCTTTTCGGGATTCGACGAAAAAAGTGTGTTAAAAATCCCATTGGCCGCCCCAATAAAATAATGCCCCTGCGCCAAAATGCAGATGGGAGGTTGCTGGTTATTCAAATCACTGTTAATCCCAATCAGATGAATGGTTCCTTTGGGAAAGTGGGCAAAGGTGTTTTTTAAAACAAACGCCGCCTGGGTGTATTTATAATTTTCAATTTTATGGGTAATATCAACCACCTGAACGCCTTGACATTTGCTATAAAGCAGCCCTTTTACAGCTCCAATATAAAAGTCATCGTTGCCCCAATCCGTGGTTAAGGTGATAAACGTCATTTGAAAAATAAGGTATTCGTTTTGGACAAATGTAAGGGAAAAAAGGAAAACAGAGAACGGAAAATCATGTGCTCATTAGCCCATTTGTTTATTTGGGAATGTTTAAATGTTTAAATTGTTCATTGCTAATTGTCTCTATCTCATATTTCATATCTCTTGTCTTGTGTCTTGTATCTTGTATCTAATATCTTCAACTAATTTCAGGAAAAAAGACAGGCAAAACGCCCGTTCTAAAACTTATCTCATTAATTTTGTGCCATAAAAATTAGATATGCCGGAAAAAATACTTCACATCGAAGCCATAGACCCCATCGAACTATTGGGAATAAACAATTCAAAACTGGAGATTTTAAAAAGGGCTTTCCCAAAATTGCAATTAATTGCCCGGGGGCACGAGATTAAAATTATCGGCGAAGAGCATGGAATCACTGAGTTTGAAGAAAAGCTACATGAAGTCATCGGTTTTTTTGATCGGTTCAACCGACTTTCCGATGACGATTTGGTTGAGATTCTTAATGCATCATCCGCCAAAAACGGGCAAACTGATGGAAATACCGACGACCTGATTTTGTTTGGAAACAACGGAAAACCCATTAAAGCTTTGACAACCAACCAAAAACGATTGGTAGAAGAAAGCTTTAAAAATGATTTGCTATTTGCCCTAGGGCCGGCAGGTTCAGGTAAAACCTATACGGCCATTGCATTAGCAGTAAGAGCTTTACGCAACCGCGAAGTAAAACGGATTGTTTTAAGCCGTCCCGCGGTAGAGGCTGGCGAACGGTTGGGTTTTTTACCGGGCGATTTAAAGGAGAAAATCGATCCCTATTTACAACCTTTGTACGATGCACTGCATGACATGATTCCGCCAAAAAAACTCGAAAGTTATATTGAGGAAGGAATTGTTCAGATTGCCCCACTGGCATTCATGCGCGGACGGACACTTGACAATGCCTTTGTAATTCTGGACGAAGCCCAGAACACCACCATGCTGCAAATGAAAATGTTTTTAACCCGCATGGGCATCAATGCCAAATTTATTGTCACTGGCGATGTTACCCAGGTTGATTTACCTAAAACCCAGGATAGCGGGCTCATTCAGGCGTTGCGGATTCTGGAAAATATTGAAGGAATCAGTGTCGTTGAACTTGATGAAACCGATATTGTGCGCCACCGGCTCGTACGGGCAATTGTAAAAGCTTACGAAAAGCATACACATTAGTATTGCCACAAATGTCACGAATTAAAATATCAAAGGCATATTTAAAATAAACTAAGGCAATGAGCATAATTTACAAAGAAGAATCTTATAGAATTATTGGAAAATGCTTTGAAGTGCATAAAAATCTTGGCAAGGGATTTTTAGAGATCGTTTATAAAGACGCATTGGAATATGAATTTAAGGAATGCGGTATTCCTTTTGAGCGCGAAAAACAATATCTGATTAATTATAAAGGAACGATATTACCTCACAAATTTTTTGCAGATTTTGTGGCATTCGATAAAATTATTTTAGAAATTAAATCCTGCTCTAAATTGACAGACGAACATTTAGCGCAGGTAATGAATTATTTGTCTATTTCGAAAAACAAGTTGGGATTGTTGATAAATTTTGGGCTGGATTCAGTTGAACATCGAAGAATCGTTCTTTAATTCATCTAGTAATTAGTGAAATCAGTGGCAAACAGAATAAAAAACAAAATCAAGAATGAGTTGATAAAACGATGATATGATGTATTTTATCTTTTCAATCTTTAAAAAATAATTAGTGAAATTCATGGTAAAAAATTCCAATCAGATGAAAAAAGCAATAGTAAAAACCGATTTTAATTTTCCAAAACAGCACAGTGTCTATAAAGGAAAAGTGCGCGATGTATATAACATCAACCAGGAATATTTAGTAATGGTGGTTTCCGACCGGATTTCGGCCTTCGACGTGGTGCTACCCAAAGGGATTCCTTACAAAGGGCAGGTTTTAAACCAGATTGCTTCAAAATTCTTAGATGCAACAACCGACATTGTCCCCAATTGGAAAATTGCGGTGCCCGACCCCAATGTAACCATTGGCCACAAATGCGAACCCTTTGCGGTTGAAATGATTGTCCGGGGATACCTTACCGGAAGCTCCTGGAGGCTTTACAAAAGCGGAGGACGCGAAATCTGCGGCGTTAAGCTTCCCGAAGGGATGAACGAACATCAGGCATTTCTTGAACCCATAATTACACCAACCACTAAGGCTGAGCACGGGGCACACGACGAAAACATTTCGCGTGAAGAAATCATCAAATCCGGGTTGGTATCGGAACAGGATTACCTGCTTTTGGAAAAATATGCCATGCAGTTATTTAAACGGGGAAGCCAAATGGCCCGTGAGAAGGGGCTGATTTTGGTAGATACCAAATATGAGTTCGGCAAAAAAGAGGGAAAGATTTATTTGATAGATGAGATTCACACACCCGATTCATCGCGCTATTTTTATGCCGAAGGGTACGAAGAACGTTTTGCCAAAGGGGAAAACCAGAAACAGCTTTCCAAAGAATTTGTCAGGGAATGGCTGATGGAAAACAATTTCCAGGGGCGGACCGGAGATGTTTTGCCCGAAATGACCGACGAATTGGTCGAGCAGATTTCGGAGCGGTACATTGAACTTTTTGAAAGCATCACCGGCGACACTTTTCATCGGGCCGACACCAGCAATGTATTAAACAGGATTGAGAAAAATGTGAATCAGTTTCTTGATAATTTGTAATGTACAATAAATCGCTCTAAATACAAAGGCACTCAAAATTTGGGTGTTTTTTTAGATTTTTTTCCCGATATTTTTCAAGGTCTCAAACAGTTAACATTTTAACATGGATAAATACCTGCAAAACCTTAATGAATTTGGCTTTGACCTATTGCACGAAAATAAAATTGTTATACTTTTGCACACCGTTTTGAGGCGCTGTCGCGAAACATAGTTCTCTAAAATGGTTGTGTTGTGAAGCCGGTGTAGCTCAGTTGGCCAGAGCAGCTGATTTGTAATCAGCTGGTCGGGGGTTCGAATCCCTCCACCGGCTCAAGAAGTTCTGAAATTATTGCAATTCAAATTTTGGGGAGATACCAAAGTGGCCAACTGGGGCAGACTGTAAATCTGCTGACGTACGTCTTCGTAGGTTCGAATCCTGCTCTCCCCACACAATTAACTGCCGGAATGGCCCAGGCATAGTCCACCACGGCAGATTCCAAGTTAAGAGCCGAAGGTTTGAACTTAGCCGAAGGCAATCTCACAACCGGAGGGAGCTAATCCCGTTTCCCGCTCAAAAAAATAGATGTATCAGAAAACCGGGCATCCAATTTTGTTTTTCACCGCTCACTTTTCCATTTATACAAGCTCTTTTGACCTATCCAATTTTGAATCTCAAATACTGAACAAAAATCCAATTGATGAATTGACATATTTTGTCTATTTTTGCGCTTCTTAAAAATTAAGTATAGCAGATTATGTTCGAGAATTTATCAGATAGGTTAGAACGCTCGTTTAAACTGATTAAAGGGCAAGGTACCATTACCGAAATAAACATCGCCGAGACATTGAAAGACGTACGGAAAGCACTGCTCGATGCTGATGTGAACTATAAAATTGCCAAAACTTTTACCGACACGGTGAAGCAAAAAGCGTTGGGCCAGGATGTACTCAATTCGATTAAACCGGGGCAATTGATGGTTAAAATTGTTCACGATGAACTGGCCGAGTTGATGGGCGGTAAAGCTGTGGACATTAACCTAAAAGGTAACCCAAGCGTTATTTTAATCGCGGGTCTGCAAGGTTCTGGTAAAACTACCTTTACGGGGAAATTAGCCAACCGGCTGAAAACAAAAAATGGCAAACAACCGCTTCTGATTGCCGGCGACGTTTACCGTCCCGCGGCTATTGACCAGTTAAAAGTGCTGGGCTCGCAGATTGGAGTGGAAGTTTATACCGAAGATGGAAGCAAGGATCCCGTTTCGATTGCAAAAAACGGTATCAAATATGCCAAAACCAAGGGATTTGATTTGGTGATTGTTGATACCGCCGGACGTTTGGCCATCGACGAACAAATGATGAACGAAATTGAGGCTGTTAAAAAAGCCATCACTCCTAATGAGATTTTGTTCGTGGTCGATTCCATGACTGGCCAGGATGCCGTGAATACCGCTAAAGAATTCAACGACCGTTTGAACTTCGATGGGGTGGTACTTACCAAATTAGATGGAGATACCCGTGGTGGAGCCGCGTTGTCTATCCGTTCGGTGGTTGATAAGCCCATCAAATTTGTGGGAACCGGCGAAAAAATGGACGCCCTGGATGTGTTCCATCCCGAACGTATGGCCGACCGTATCCTGGGGATGGGTGACATTGTTTCGTTGGTTGAAAAAGCTCAGGAACAGTTTGATGCCGAAGAAGCCCGGAAACTTCAAAAGAAGATTGCCAAAAACCAATTCGGATTCGAAGATTTTCTGGCACAAATTCAACAGATAAAAAAGATGGGTAACCTGAAAGACCTGGCTTCCATGATTCCAGGAGTAGGCAAAGCCCTGAAAGATATAGATATCGACGATGATGCCTTTAAAGGTATTGAAGCCATCATTTATTCCATGACCCCCGAAGAACGTACCGATCCTGCTATTATCAATGGATCAAGGCGCAAACGGATTGCTACCGGAAGCGGCACCAGCATCCAGGAGGTAAACCGGCTCATCAAACAGTTTGATGAAACCCGGAAAATGATGAAAATGATGACCGGTGGCCCCGGTAAAAATATGGCCCGTATGATGGGAGGAATGAAAAGATAAAGAAGTATTTAGAGTATTTAAAATACTTAAAGTATTTAAAGTTAGTGGATTAAAAAAGGCGGTATGATTTTACTTGATGGTAAAAAAATAAGTGAAGAAGTTAAGCAGGAAATTGCCCAAGAGGTAAACCAGATGGTAGCTTCGGGTCAGAAAAGGCCAAACCTGGCAGTTATCATGGTGGGTGATGAGGGTGCCAGTGCCACCTACGTTGCAAGTAAAATTAAAACCTGCCGCGAGGTTGGGTTCGATTCCACAGATATTCATTATCCTGCATCAGTTACCGAGGAAGAAGTTTTACAAAAAATCAGGAAAATAAATACCGACCCAACGATTGACGGATTAATTGTGCAGTTGCCCTTGCCCAAACACATCAGCGAAAGCAAAGTAATTGAAACCATTGACTACCGAAAAGATGTGGATGGATTTCATCCTATAAACACGGGACGCATGGCTATGGGGCTTCCCTCCTATTTGCCTGCCACACCTGCCGGAATTATTGAAATGCTGCGCCGATACAACATTGAAACCGATGGGAAAAACTGCGTAGTCCTGGGACGAAGCAATATTGTAGGAACTCCCATCAGTTTGCTGATGTCGCGAAAAGCCAACCCCGGAAATGCCACTGTAACCATTTGTCACAGCCGGACCCAAAACCTGAAAGCGGTTTGCGCCCAAGCCGATATTTTAATTGTCGCCATTGGCCAACCTGAATTTGTGACTGCCGATATGGTGAAACCCGGTGCGGTGGTTATTGATGTGGGAATCCACCGTATGCCATCAACCGAAACCAAATCGGGGTTCAAGTTAAAAGGTGATGTAAAATTCGACGAAGTTGCCCCAAAATCTAGCTATATTACACCGGTTCCCGGTGGTGTAGGCTTGATGACCATTATTTGTCTGTTGCAAAATACCCTGTTGGCGGCACAAAAAAAAATTTATCCCTAACTAACTTTTAGAGTCATCTAAAATCAGCAATGGTTGGGAGGTTACAGGGTAGCAGGGTTACTGTATTTAAAAATCCCGATAGGAATTTAAAATTGAAATTCTTAAAAGCTGCCCTGGTTTTTACCTACCACATTTGTATTTTTATAAACTTCGTACGTGATTTTGCAACTTCGCTCATGATTTTGCCAAACCCGAATTTTGGGAACTACCAATAAATTTAGAACTTTAGTTACGCATTTAAGATTTATATGATTTAGAGAAGCCGCGCCACGACTAACTGTCTTATTTCCTAATCCTTTGATATTTCGCTTGCCGAAATTCGTATAACTTACTTTTTAAAGTGAAGAACCATTGCAAAATTTGCCTATTTTTGTTTTCCCCCAAGAAGTATATTTAGTTGTCACTAATTTGAAATTATTATCATGAAAAGAATTCTTCCGTCATTTATTGTTGCCATTTTATGGGTTTTCTTTATTCATTGTTCATGGGCTCAAAACAGCCAGCGCGAATACTTGGGTTTTAAACAAAATATTGGCGAGGTCCAGGTGATAGTCAGTGATGGAACAATCAAGATAAAGCCCTATACGAAAAAGGTTTTTCATATATCGTTCATTCCCAATCAAAAAACGGTGAAGGACTTTTCCTATGCCGTGGACATGAAACCAGAAAAGGCTGATTTTATAATAAAAGATGAACCCAATGAGCTAAGGATTGAATCGCCGGCACTGAAAGCCATTATCACTAAAAAACCTTTTGGAGTTAGTTACTTTCTTCATAGTAAACCCCTTTTGAACGAAAAAGAAGGCTATAGCCTCAACGATTCCACCCAAAAGATGAGCTTGTCGGTAACCACGGACGAAGTTTTATATGGTGGTGGAGCCCGGGTGCTGGGAATGAACCGGAGGGGAAACAAACTGGAACTTTACAACAAAGCCCATTATGGTTACGAGACCCATTCCTCCCTAATGAATTATACCCTGCCCATGTACCTTTCATCGGATCAATATGCTATCCTGTTCGACAACGCATCGGTAGGCTCTTTAGATTTAGATAGCCAGAAATCGAATACCATTGAATATGAAACGGTAAGCGGAACGGTGAATTACTTTGTAATCACCGGGAATTCCTGGTACGATCTTCTTGAACAATATACACTTTTAACAGGCCGCCAGCCTTTGCCAGCCCGATGGACGTTGGGTAATTACAGCAGCCGCTTTGGTTACCATTCGCAAAAAGAGGTGATACATACTATCAATAAATTTATGGAAGATTCCATCCCGGTAGAAGCTGCAATCATTGACATTTATTGGTTTGGAAAGGAAATTATGGGGACTATGGGGAAATTGGATTGGTATAAGGACAGTTTCCCGGAACCCGAGAAAATGATTAAGGAGCTTTCTGCAAAGGGAATCCGGACGATTTTAGTTACCGAACCATTCGTGTTGACAACCTCCGATCGGTGGAACGAAGCTGTCCAATATGGAGTTTTGGGGACACAACCCGACGGAAAACCCTACACCTACGATTTTTATTTTGGGAATACCGGCCTCATCGACATTTTTAAGCCTGGGGCAAGAATCTGGTTTTGGGACATCTATAAAGGACTGACCAAACAAGGAGTTGCCGGTTGGTGGGGCGATTTGGGCGAACCTGAAGTGCACCCGGCCGGGTTACATCATGTCAATGGAACTGCCAACGAAGTGCACAATGCCTATGGACACGAATGGGCAAAAGTTATTTATGAAGGTTATCGGAAGGATTTTCCAACGGTACGTCCATTTATCCTGATGCGTTCAGGTTTTGCCGGTTCACAGCGGTACGGAATGATTCCCTGGACCGGGGATGTAAGCCGTAGCTGGGGTGGATTGGTTTCGCAACCGGAACTGGCTTTGCAAATGGGGATGCAAGGCTTGGCCTACACACACTCCGATTTGGGAGGCTTTGCCGGTGCCACCGTTATGGATGACGAGCTTTATACCCGGTGGCTGCAATATGGGGTATTTCAACCTATTTACCGTCCGCATGCACAAGAACATATTCCATCGGAACCGGTTTTCTGGAAACCTGCTACCAAAGCATTGGCAAAAAAAGCCATTGAACTGCGCTATCAACTGTTGCCTTACATTTATAACATGGCCTTTGAAAATAGCCTGACCGGAAAGCCCCTGATGATTCCTTTGTTTTTTAATGAACCTGAAAACAAGCAATTGCTTACCTACGAAGAGGCGTACATGTTCGGTGATGCCTTTTTGGTAGCACCTATCAAGATGGCCGGGCAAAAAGAGCAAAAGGTCTATCTGCCTAAAGGGTCGCAATGGATTGATTTTTATACCCAGCAGGTGTTCCAGGGAGGACAGGAAATAGCTGTAGCTGTAAAACCTGAATATATTCCGGTATTTGTAAAAGGAGGTTCTTTTATCCCGATGCAGCCAAAAATAAGCCAGACCAAGAGTTATTCGCTTGAATCCTTTGAACTTCATTTTTATGCCGATGCCACCACCTCGAAAAGCAATTACAAATTATTTAATGACGACGGCGAAACCTATGATTGTATCGGCAAAGGAAAATCGGAATTCATTACTGCCGAATCGGTACATAAGGAGGGTGAAATTACTATAAAGCTAAATAAAGAGCCCGGCAGGAATTACACCGATATAAAAGACAATACCATCACGATGGTGATTCATAATCTTTCAAAAAAACCTAAGAAAGTTTTGGTTAACGATGAAAAGGTAAAATCATCGGAACTGGTGTATAATGGCTTATCCAAAACCGTAACTTTTTCTACTGTTTTGCGGAAGGCCCCAAAAACGATAAACATTTCGTATTAATTTTTGAAGACAAATAAGTCTTAAAAACAGGGAAAGTAGCTTTTTATTGCAAATCCACCCTGTTTGCAAAATATGGTTAACTAATTATATATCTGTAAGTAAACATTGTCTGTATATAAGAAATATATATAAGTGAGTATGATTCTATATGTAAATTCTTTGGTGGTAAAAGTATTAAATAACATATTTGTACTGGGTAATTAAAATACAGGAACAATGCCAATGGAAAAAAGATATTTTTCCAAAGAGTTAGTAGTAGTTTCTCATGGCAAAAGTATAGTAGTAGTAATAGTAGTAGTTTAAAAAATGTTCCTGTTTAAACCAGCTGGTTCCCAACCAGCTGGTTTTTTTGTTTATCAGTGGTTGGTTAAGAAAATGCTCCAACAAAAAAGGGATACTTCTTTGAAAACGATGCATCCCTTTCTTGTCTTAATTTTAGAAATGATTAGTTCACAGAACCCTCTTTCAAGCTTAGGGCAAATCCACCACCAGCAGCTAAATGGATGGGCAATACTGTTTCCTGAGTGACCTCCATTTTCTCGATTTTATAAGCGGTTGGGTTGGTATTCCAATCGGCTTCCGGAGCATCTTTATAAAGCGCCGCCTGATAGGTTTTATTTGGGTCCAGGAAATCGAACCTGAGTTCCAGTTCGCGGCTATTTTCATCGGTAATCCCTCCCACAAACCAATTATTGGAACCTCTTTGCTGGCGGGCAATAGTCACATAATCGCCCACTTCGCCATTGAGCACCTTGGTTTGTTCCCAATCGGTAGGCACATCAACAATAAATTGAAAGGCCGGATTGTCTTTATAATTCTCAATCAAATCGGCTACCATTTGGATGGGGCTATAAATAACTACATACAAGGCCAATTGCTGACATAACGTAGTATTTACCTGGTTCTTCTCCTTATAGGGTTTCAGTTTAATGTTGAAAATACCCGGTGTGTAATCCAAAGGCCCGGCCAACCCGCAGGTAAAAGCTACAATAGGCAAATGTTCCGGTGGATTTCCTCCGTCTGACGACCACGCGTTAAATTCCTGGCCCCGGAACCCTTCACGGCTGGTGGCATTGGGGAATGTCCTCCGCTTGCCGGTATCTTTTATTGGTTCGTGAGCATCCACTGAGGCATGGTGTGCGGCGGCTGTCTCCAAAACCTGATGATAATGGTTTACCATATATTGCCCTTGATGGTATTCCCCTTTAGGGAGTATTTTACCTACATAACCTGTTTTTACCGCATGTACTTGCAGACTTTCTATCAAACGGAAAGCGGTATCAAGCTGTTTGGTATATGTTTCGGTAGCCGCCGAGGTTTCGTGGTGCATGATGAGTTCCACCCCTTTGGCTTTCCCATAACTCACAACCTCTTTCAGGTTATAATCGGGATAAGGGGTCACAAAATCGAAAACCCCTTCACGATCAGCAAAACCGATCCAATGTTCCCAACCGGTATTCCAACCCTCAACCAACAAACCGCCAATATTATTTGCAGCCGCAAAATCAATCAGTTCCTTGGCATAAGCCGTGGTAGCACCATGTTTTCCGTGAGGTTTTAAACCCTTGTCCGGATTCTTATCCTGTTTCGTTCCATAATCCCAGGTTTTTCGCCCAAGGTGCATGTCCCACCAGATTCCCACATATTTCACGGGTTTCACCCAAGAAACATCCCCAAGTTTATTCGGTTCGTTCAAATTAACTATCAAACCCGATTCAATCAGGCCTCCGGCATTTTCCGACAGTTGGATGGTCCGCCAGGGGGTTTCAAAAGGTACCGTGCGGGCTACTTTATAATCGTGGTTATCGGAACCTACCAACATGCTTTTCAGGGATAAGTTAAGGGTATCAACACCCAGTGTCATAGAAGCATAATTGGTAAGGTTGGCCTCATGAAAACTTATATGGGTGCCGTTTTTAGTTATCATGGTCACGGGCGTATTCACTGCATTATTAGGAATGTGGGTCTGCGCCAGATCATTGTGGTTGCGGTATTTCGTTGCATCAATTTTGGAAAGGTTAGTGGTTTTATACAGATGCTCATAAATGTCCCAATCGCCAGGTTGCCAAAAGGTTTTGTGATCGCCGGTCAGGTTAAATTCCGTAAGTTCTTCCATGATAAAGACAGTGTCCAAAGCTGGCTGCTCAGGGAATTGATACCGAAACCCGATTCCATCGTCATACACTTTGAAATAGAGGTTCATCAACCGGAACGGTTCTTTTTCTTCTTTCAATGTCACATACAGTTGGCGATAGTGATTTACTACTTCGCGCTTTTCGCCCCAGGGCATTTCCCATGTTTCGTTGAATTCTGTTTCTTCGGTAGTTAAAATTTTAAAAGCTCCCGAAAGCCTGGGTTGGTTTTTCAAATCGAAACCCAAGGTAGATGGCTTTATAACTAATGAGTCGTTGTACCAGACTTGATATTCGGGAATTCCCTTTTTATTCAGATGAAAGTCCAGTTTAACTTTGTTTCCCGGGGATGTGATGCTTTGTTTCTTTGATTGGTAACTGCACCCCGTCATAAAAACGAGAATGGATGCAAAATAAATAAATTTCAATCGTATCATTTGAGCCAATATTTTTTATGTTAGGCAATTATATAACCCTTTTACGGGATAGTGAAGTACCATCCATCGTGTTAAAGGCATGCTAATATAATTAGAAATGCCTATTTAAACCAAAATAACAGGTAAATTTTGTTGCTCATAAACCATTAAGCCTAGTTAAATGGTTTATGGAACACCCACTTTGGCTAACAGCACACCCCGGATGCTCCTAAAGGTTTTCAATTTGACACACAGGGTTACCCAAACAACTTTAATGAAATAATGTAGGAATCTCTGTAGCTACAAATGAGATCGTTTTGGTTGGGTTGGGGCCATGAAGGGCACCGATCAGTTTCCAAAATCAGGTTTTGGGTTTTTTATGGGGATGGCATAAAACAGTGAATAGCTCATACCCATAGTACGTACACGGCTCCCTTTACCAAATCCTGGAATCCAATAGGGTGCAATGTCGCCATATTCCGTATGAGTAAGCATCTGCTTCACCCGGATGGTGTAACCC
>Ga0154306_1195_pt1 | contig 17072 bp, 10 predicted proteins | sample RifGroA2_FD_105600 | JGI IMG/M metagenome (GOLD analysis project Ga0154306, IMG submission 105600) | Bacteroidetes bacterium GWA2_40_14 | reverse complement strand
TGTAGGCAAACGCCTTTCAGCTTTGTCCAGTTGTTGTTCAGGGCAAAGCCTTTGTTTGGGTCGAAGGTGAGCGTGCGCAGACCCAATTTCTGTTCGTTCTGCTCGGTTACTTTTCCATCTTGTTTAATAATAGTGCGCACGGTGTACAAGTTCGGTTGTTCCAGCGACCACCGTTTGGGGTTACTAACTGCAACAGCTTGGGTTGAGGTGGCATTTTTACCTGCTTCAACGGTTTGTTTTTTTGATGTGGTTGCCACAACCTTTCCTGTAAATGGGTCAATAATTTCATGGGTTATTTGCAGAGTGGCACTTTTTGGTTGCTCGTTATTGATGGTTGTTTCAATTGAAACTTCAGCTTTAGTATCGGTAATGCCGGTAGCTTTGAAAAATACTCCCCACAAGCCGATGTGAGCGGGAGGCGCATAAACCAAATACGCATCGCGGTAAATTCCCGAACCTGAATACCAGCGCGAATCGCGTTCTTGCGAGTGGTCAACTTTTACTGAAATTACATTCTCTTTCCCGAATTGGATGTACGGAGTAAGGTCGTACATGAACGAAATGTAGCCGTTGGGGCGTTTGCCCACCGATGTTCCGTTGATGAATACCTCGCTACGGTTATAAACGCCTTCGAAATAGATATATACTTTTTCACTTTTACGGTTTTCGGGAACAACAAACGATTTACGGTACCAGCCAATGCCGCCGGGTAAAAACCCGGTACAGCTTGCACGGTCAGGGCTGTAGGTTCCTTTCACAGTCCAGTCGTGTGGCAGGTTCAATGTTTGCCACATTGAGTCGTCGAAAGTTGGGACTGATGCCTCTTTTACATCAGCAAGCTGAAACTTCCAATTTTTGTTGAACAGTTCGGCCTGACCAAATTGTGGTTTAGCCTGAGTGGTGGTTGCCGCCAGCATAATTGCCAAAGCACCCAGAATGGTTCTAATTTTCATGTTTTGGTTCTGTTTTATAGTTAGTTGTTTTTGTTTTCAATTAATGAATAATTTCCGCGAACTTGCCGTGCCATTGTCGTATAAGGTGCGTTCGATATAGATTCCCCTATTCAACCGATCGTTTTTTTTTACTTGCTTGCCATCAATCTGGTAGTATTCTGTGGAAATCACTTTCCCGTTTTTTTTTTCGTTGGGATTCATTTCCTCATGAACTCCGATTGTAATTTCGCCCACCTTAACCGGGGCAATTCCCTGAACGGTAGGTATTACCTTTTTAACCGAACCATCGGCATTAAATTCCAGTTTATCAATGCACACTTCGCGGAAATATCCGGCTGAGTCGCCATGCATGGTGATTCCTTTTGGGCGGGTGAACCGGTGATAAACCATGTACCATTCGTCGCACCCGGGATTTTGAACCACCGAATTGTGTCCCGGGCCATAAATACCTGCTGTTGCATCTTTGGACAGAATCAAATTGTTTGCAGGTACGGTAATAGGGCCCAATGGTGATTTTGAAGTTCCGTAGCGTACACGGTAATCGGGGCTCCGGGTATCATTCTCCGACCAAAAGAAATAGTAGGTCCCATTACGTTCAATTACATAAACACCTTCGCGGAATGTGCCGCCCGAAGGGGTAATGGTGCGTTTTGTAGATATGTTGATGGAAACCATATCGTCATTCAGCTCGGCTGCATACAATGTGGTGTTTCCCCAGTAAAGATAGCTTTTCCCGGTAAGGGTATCGGTATAAACATCAGGGTCAATGTTATCAGCCAGTTTTTTGCCCGAATCAACAAATGGCCCGGTAGGATTATCGGCTACCGCCACGCCTACATTTCCGGCAGCAACAAAATAGTAGTAATATTTGTAGGTTCCGTCAACCTTTTTTTCGGTAATGCTTGGTGCCCATGCGTTGAAAGTTCCCCAACTTACATCGGTATGCAGGTTGAGGATGGTGCCTTCGTCGGTCCAGTTCACCAAATCGGGCGACGAGAACGTTTTAAAGTAATAGCCTGCCCAGCCTACAAAGCCATCGGTAGTTGGGTACAAGTAAAATTTTCTGGTTTTATAGGAATATAGTATTTCAGGGTCGGCAAAGTAACCTTCCAAAACCGGGTTGTTGTCTATTTTAACTGTAACCAAATATGTTTTTGAACCAAGCCCATCAATTGTGGCCGTGTAATTTACTGCACCCATTGAGAAATCCTGCTCGCCCGAGGGTGTAACCGTGCACCCGGCATTAGCTACAAACTGGGGATTGAATTTAGTAATATCGGTTCCGTACCGTACAGGCAGGTAAATGGTTTTTGCTGTTTGATTGAAGTTGACATTGTTTTTTTTGATTGCGCCTGAAGCGGAAGATTGGATATAGACATCGGAAACACTTCCCCATTTTTTCATTAGTGCCGCCGCTTCCACATTGGTAATTGAAATGATAGTACCATGGCGCGGGGTGAAGTTAAACTTAACTTTCTGGTCAACAACCTTGAAGTTTTCCAAATCGGTGCTTTCGGTAAACTGGTAGGCCCCGCTGGTGTACATGTCATACATCAGTATCCAGGTATCGGTATCGTACAAGCGGAATACGCAACCCCCTTCAACAGGATTGGTGGTTGATTGCAGGTATTTGTCGTTCATCACATAATTAGCTGTCAGGCTATCCGAAACCGCCTTTTTTATTCCAAAGCCTTCGCCTTCGGTTTTAAAGAACAGGTGGTATTTTCCATCTTTATAAACAATATCGGCATCAATGGTAGAACCTCCGTTAGGGTTCTGGAAAAGGATTTTTGGTTCGCCTTCCAAGGCCGAAAAGTCGCTGTTGGCATAGGCGTAGTAAATCTTATCAGGCTCACTGCCAATTTGCATCGACCAATATACCATGTATTTTCCTTGTGTCTGGTCGTAAATGGTTTGAGGAGCCCAAACCCGATGAAGCTCATCGTAACCCGGGTAAGTGGTTTGGATATTTACCACATGGGTTTGCCAATCAACCATGTTGATTGACTTCATCAGGATCATGGCCCGGTTCGAGTTCCAGCCATTTGCCGAAACCATGTCGGTAGCCGCCATGTAATACGATTGCCCGTCGGTTCCCCTCAAAATATGCGGATCGCGGATTCCACCCGTTGAGCTTATAACTGCAGAATTGAGTACCGGATTGTTGTTGTTCAGGGCTTTGTAAGTAAATCCGTCGTTGCTTATGGCAAACCGGAGCGCTTCTTCGTTCCCCGAGTTGCCCGTGAAGTAGGCAAACAGGTACGCTGAAAAACCTTCTTTTTCGGCCACGTAAATCTCGAACGGGCGTGTTTGAACTGAACTACCTTTAGCAACGGTTGCCGTTAGAACTACTTTTGTTTTACCCGTCCCTTTTTCGGAAAGGTAATTCAGTTTGCCATTATCTGAAAGTAAGTCAGGCAGGCTTGAACTCCAGCCAATGGTGGAACCTTCGAAACCGGATACCGGCAAAACCAGGCTTGAACGCAGGTTGTCTAAACTTCCTGCTACTATAATATTTTCAGTATCGTAAGTTACTGCTTCCGTATCCGATAACGATGGGATAACAATCAACCTAAATGCTTTAACTACCATGATTCCTTGCTTAACTGCGGTTGCCGTAAGGATAACTTCCTTGGGTTCGTTGCCGCTTGCCGGGCGTACTACCACTCCGGCATTTGAAATGGTTGCCGTATCGGATGAACTCCAAGTAATGGTAATTCCGTATTCTGAGGTTGGGAGGGTGATGTCTGCGTTAATAAGTTGCCCATCGGTAAAAGCGATAGAGCTTAAAAAATCATTTATTTGCAATTGGTACCATGCGGCATTCATCTCAGGCAACGATGCTCCAAGCTCAACAACACGGGTATCGGGCAGGGCAACATTGTAAACCCGGAATTCATCTATCAGGGTTTTTTGTAAGTAGGCATCACCATTTAAGGCGTACGACGATTTCCCGATAAAATTGTAAGCCGGCGTACCTAACGCTTTTGGAGCCAAAGTAATGTTTGTTGAGGAGGCAACGGCCACACCATTTATGTATATTTTTACTGTTTTTGTGGTTGAATTATAACTGATGGCTAAATGTTTCCACTTTCCCTTTTCCATGGGCTGGCCGGTGGTTGCTGCCTGTTCGCCGGTCCAATTTGTTAGGCTAATGGCATATCGGGTATTCTTAGCCGAAAAAAACATGCAGCCATTGGCATCGGTGGCTATTTGTTCCGAATTGCCGAACGAAAACACAAAGTTACCGTTGTTGGTAATTACAGCATCATCAGAAATACAAACATAAGTTGCAACGGTGAAATCTTCCAGTGAATTAATTACCTGGCTGCCAAACACCGCTCCCAAATCGAGAAACCCATTGTTCAGACCTAAATTCAAAACCCCGTCGATTCCTCCTGAGGCAGATATAGTAGCTTCATTTTTCAGGGTTGCCACAAAATTGTTTCCACTGTTATCGGTTATCGAAGTTGAAGTTGCATCGTAACCATTGAAGTTAAACCATACCTTCAGGGTTGAATCGGTATTTTCCTGAGCGTGCAACAAAGTGCAACCAGCCAGGGAAAGAATGGATAAAATACGTTTTAATTGTTGTCCCATCATCTAAATTTTGTGTTTATTGATACCAAATATCAAATTCGCGCCACGACTATATTCTCCATTGTGAATAATTCTTCTGACTTTAACTTTACCGGTTTCCAACATAGGTAATTATTGACCGGGCAGGAATGTTCATTTTCTGTCCGTAATATATTGTCGGTTGTAACGCCAGGTTGTTGTTGGGTAAATCGGAGGTAAGATAGGGTTTCCAAGACAAAATCCTTGTTCCATTCCAAACCAAATCAAACCCTTTTGCTTTATCTTGATAATTAATAACTACAACCACTGGAGTACCATCACTATTTTGAAAAGCTGAAACCATGAGGCCATAAGGATCGGTATCGCCCTCGGGAACAGAATCATTATTTGCGTTAAAGGCATCAACACCCAAACGGATGGCTCCCGGGCGGATAAAACGGCTGTAATTGCCCAAAGCCCACATCAGTTTTGAATCGGTAAAAGTTCCGTTGATATTGGTTGCATCGGGTTCAGCATAAATGAGCCCGTCTTTATAGTCACCATTGGTTACAGCAAGCCACCATTGCCATGCCGAGGCGTTGGCATACACCAAATCGTGATGTATTACACGGGCCACGTATAGTGCGGTTTTCATGGTAAGGTCTTTGCCACCGCCACCGCCAATTTCTTCATCGTTTCCCATAATGCAAAGTTCCGTTTGCCAGTAACGGATTTCCTGTTTTTTCAGCACATCGCCCATTTCCTTGCGGATGGTACGCAAATCGGTTAGCGGCGTATTGGTCCAATAACTGTGGGCTGCCATTAAACGGGGAACATTGGGAACATTGCCAATATATGACTCAGTGCTGTCTGGCGAAAAATACGATTGAATCTGGTAACCCCTGTTGGCTTTGGTGTATTGATGGGTGCGGTACATGCAGTTGTAGTCGAACGACTCCGGCGCAAGTATTTTGGTATCTATTTTCCGCGCTTCGAGTTCCTTTCCCAGCAACCGGATGGTTTTGGCCACCTCGTATTTTGTGGCTGCGGTCCCTTCCTGCCCCGAACCTGTCCAGTTCCAGTGGCCATCGGGTTCATTGAATGGGCAGATATAACCGAATTTAATGCTATCGTGTTTTTCAATGCCCTCAATAACATTGGCCATAAAGCGGGCAAAATCGTGGTATTTGTCTTCCTTAATGTTGAAAGTGCCTCCCCTGCCCGTATTGGTGGCCAGTCCGTTTTGTGTCCAGTAAACCGGAGCCGAAAGGATGAAGCCCAGAAACTGGTTAACGCCACGTTGTTGAGCCAGATGCATAAAGTTGCGCTGACCTTTTTGCTTATTCCAGTTATAGGTACCGTTAGGCATTAAAAAACATTCTGCACGGCGCCAATGATTGTCAATTCCGCTGGCTTTTTCCTGTTCAGTACTGCCGGCACCAATATTAAACCTCCAAAGCGACAACCCAATTCCCAGGGGATTCCCCTGTGCATCGGTTTCGGTGCTGAACAACCAGTCGGCCATCTGTTTCTGCTTTTCGTTGGGCCACAAACCAATATACTGCATACTCCAGGCATCGGAAGCACCAAAATTATCAATGGGCTGATACTTTTTATTTGTTTCAACCACAAACATGTTCACATTTGCCTTTGATGGTGCATGTTTATCATTCCCCAATTCTTTTCCTTTGCACCCAAAGAGAAGAGAAGTTAAAATGATAAATAGCAAGTATTTTCTAAAGAAGTAATTTCTCATAAAAAATGTTCTTCTGTTCAAATAATATTTCTTTCAAAAAAAATCAACAGTAAACTCTTTTTGATCCGCATTGGCAAATTTGCTCATTAAAGCAAAAAAACACTGTCTCTATTTTTTCATTCCCTTTCACTATTGTAACATCTCTTTCTACCAACAAATATATATCGCGCTCATATTCTGAATCTTATGGTAAAATAAACGAAATATGGCCCATGGTTTATATTTACTTGTACTAAAAACAAAATCAAATATTTCTTACTTTTATTCGTTCAAAATACCACAAAACCATAAAATGAAAAGGCCGTTCCTACTAGTTACAGTCCAATTATTTATCCTCGCTTTGGGGATAAACCCATTGCTTTTTGCCCAGAAATACGAAACCCAGCTTATTTCAAAATTATCGACAGAGGAAGGGCTGTCGAACAATACTATCTACTCAATATTACAGGACCGAAGCGGTTTTATTTGGATAGCCACCGAACAAGGCTTAAACAAGTTTGATGGAAAAAACCTGACCAATTTTGCCGTTAACAGCCAACATTATTCGCTTACGCACAACCGCACACAAACCATGCTATTGGCTCCCGACGGCAATATCTGGATTGGGACATCGGATGGTTTAAATATTTACGATTACCGGACAGACAGTATTATAAAAGTACGCACCAATTCGGAACCACTTAAACTGGTTTATAATGACATTACCATATTGGCTTTGAGTGCCGATAAGAATACAATATGGTTGGGAACTTACGGAAATGGGGTAAATTATTTTAGTTGGGATACAAAAGACTTTTCGGCACTAACATTACCATCCCTATCCAACGTTCCTCAACCAATGAATGTGATGAGTTTAATTGAAGACGACAACAACCGGCTTTGGATAGGGACCCAGGCCAATGGCCTTTACCTTTACGATTTAAAAAGTAAGGAAATAGAACATTTTCAACTGCCCGACAATGGCAGGTTTGTGCGTAAAATATATCAGGACAGTTTCCGCCGTATATGGATAGGTACTTCCAAAGGGTGCTACATTTACAATGAAACATCCAGCCGTTTGGAACAAATTACATACCCCAAAGAGCTCATTTCAAATTCAATTGGGGCAATTATGGAAGATAGGAATGGCAAGCTGTGGCTGGGTACAGAACTGTTTTTAATGAACTTTTCGGCAAGGGCCTTTTCATTAAATGAGGAATTTAGCTATCAAACCATTGACCACGGCGAATCAATAACCCGGTTAAGCTGCCCTTCGGTAAATTCCCTTTTTGCCGACCAGGAAAACAACATCTGGATAGGAACAGCGTGGGGGGGTGTAAATATGTTAAAAGGGACCACGGCAAAATTCCTCCTTTTCAAACACAATCCCGACCAGGAGAATTCCTTGCCAAACTCACCCATTACGGCAATATACAGCAACGAAAGCAATAACATATATATTGCAACCATTGGTACCGATAAAGTTGGCCTTTGCTCCATGAACCCTGAAACAGGAAAAATAACCGAGCACCCATTAAATAAACTGTTGCCGGGTTATGTATATCAATCTATTTTTATCGATTCCGACAAAAACCTTTGGATTGGGACCTATAACCAGGGCTTGATAAAAACCAAACCGAATGGTTCAGAGTATGAGCAATTCAGGAACAACCCTTCCAATTCCAATTCTCTCCCGGGAAATGATGTGCGGTCAATTTTTGAAAGCAAGGACCATACAATTTGGATTGGAACCCAAAATGGTTTAGCCCGGTACGATAAAACCAAAAACCAGCTATCAAGGGTTGATCCTGTTAATAATAGAAATATCGCAATACGGTCAATTAAAGAGGATTCCAACGGTGCACTATGGTTAGGTACTTATGGCGATGGAGCTATTATTTATAACCCTGAAAACAACGTGGTAGATACCTCACCAATAAACAATACCTCTCATATTATTCATGATATTTTTATTAATGGCAAAACAGTATGGATGGCAACCAACGGTGAGGGGTTGGTTAGCGTGGACACCGATACAAAAACAGTTCATTATTTTAATGAAGCGGAAGGCCTGGCCAGTAATTATATTAATTCATTATTGAGTGATGATGCCGGCAATATTTGGGTAGGCCATACCAAAGGAATTTCAAAGATTACCCCCGGAACCCATGAGGTAGTCAATTTTAATTCAGTGGATGGCGTTCAAAGCCGCGGATTTTCAGAACATGCTGCACTTAAACTCCCTAATGGGTCCATTGTATTTGCAGGGTTCGACGGCATCAATATTTTCAACCCTTTGAATGTAACAAAAGACGACAAATGCCCATCGGTAGTGTTTACAAGGCTTTTTGTGTCGAACGAACTTGTGGCGCCATCTACCGACAAACGCAGCATTTCACCCATTACCGAAAACATTACACTTGCCAGCCATATTGATTTAAAATACAACCAAACAGTATTCACCATTGAATTTATGGGCATGAACTACAATGCAAACCCAAAAATCCAATATGCCTATATCCTTGAAGGTTCCGATAAGGAGTGGATAAACATTGGAACACAAAACAGTGTTACCTTCCGAAACCTGAGGGCTGGCGAATATGTCTTCAAAGTGAAAGCATCGAGCCCCGATGTGGTTTGGAGCGATAGCAATATGGCAACCATAGCCATTACTGTTCACGCCCCGATATGGGCAACCGGTTGGGCCTATCTTTTGTATTATATGCTGTTGTTTACCCTTATCTATTTTATTGGAATGTTCATAGTAATACGGATTAGGACTGCCAACAACCTGAAAATTGAACGCGCCCGCCGCGAAAAGGATGAGGAACTCCATCAGGAAAAACTGCAGTTTTTTACCAATATATCGCATGAACTGCGCACACCGCTTACCTTAATTTTCGGGCCGCTTGAAACCATGTACTCCGAAGAAATGGATGAAGAAAAAAAGGCGAACATTAAAATAATAATCTACAATGCAAAACGATTGCTGGCCATGGTAAACCAGCTGCTCGACTTCAGAAAGGCAGAACGGGGCCAAATGAAGCTGAAAGTTCAATATGCCAATATTGTATCTACAATTAATGATGTAATTATTTCTTTTAAGGATCTGAAAAAACAAATGGCCATCAACATTGAGTTCCCTCAAAACGAAGAAAAAATTATGGCCTGGTACGATCCGGAGTTCATCAGCAAATCGCTTATTAACCTGATTTCAAACGCATTTAAATTTACCCCACAAGGAGGCACCATAACGGTTTTGGTTACTGTTGCAACCGATGTTGTTGGCAACCAGATGCTCTCAATTTCAGTTACCGATACCGGAAAAGGAATTTTAGAAAAAGATTTACCCTATATTTTTGACAGGTTTTACCAGGGCGATGAAAAAAGGAACCAACAACAAGGCACCGGCATAGGCCTGCATTTAGTTAAAAGCCTGATAGAGCTGCACCACGGAACCATTGAGGCGGAAAGCACACCCAACATCCGCACAACGTTTAAAATTACCATACCCATCGACAAAAACGCTTACCTGGATCAAGAAACCCACAATATTTCCGACGAAACCTATAAACAAAAACTTGATGTGTCGGGGTTTATTTTTGACCCAGAAGATGAAGAGATTCACCAAAATGAAAAAAAGAAAAGGGACAACCGGAAAAAGATTTTGATTGTTGAAGACAATGCCGATATCAGGAATTACATAAAAAATACCCTGGACTCTAAATATGCAATTGAAGAGGCAGAAAATGGGTTAATTGGATGGGATTTAATGAACCTGCACGAGTTCGATTTAGTGATAAGCGACTTAATGATGCCTGAAATGGATGGCATTGAAATGTGCAAACGGATGAAAACCTCTGTTGAAACCGATCACATCCCAATCATAATGCTTACCGCCAAATCCGATATCGAAAACCGCATTGAAGGGCTGAGCCTGGGAGCCGATTCATACATAACCAAACCATTTCACCCGGAGCACCTTAAAGTTAGGGTGGCCAAACTTATCGAGTTGCGTGAACTGCTGAAAGAGCGCTATAGCAGGAAAATTCTGTTAGGCGAACTGCACAGCCCTCAAACGGAAACCGATTCACCTGAGGAGCTTTTCCTGCAAAAGGCCATTTCCACAATAATGGAAAGAATGATGGAATCGGAATTTAACGGCGACGCCCTGGCTGCCGAATTAAATATCAGCCGGATGGGCTTGCACCGGAAAATCAAGGCTCTTACCGGACAAACAACAGGCGAATTCATTCGCAACTTACGGCTAAAAAAGGCTCACGACCTATTATCAGTTGAAGGCAAGAACATTTCCGAAGTGTGTTACGAGGTCGGGTTTAACTCACCGTCGTACTTTACTACTTGCTTTACCGATGTGTACAAAATAGCTCCGAGCGAATATGTCCGCTCTTTAAAAAAGTAGCAGAAAATCTTTCATAAAAAAAAACCTCTAAACATATTTGATTAGAGGTTTTTTGTACCCAGGGCCGGGATCGAACCGGCACGAGTGTTACCCCACTGGTGTTTGAGACCAGCGCGTCTACCAATTCCGCCACCTGGGCATTTATTTAGGTCTGCGAATATAGAACTTTTGTTTAACTCAGCCAAATTATTTAAATTTTTTTATCTCAATTCAGTTACTAATCTTTAATTTCCTCAAAATCAACATAATCACCTTCGTTTTTTTCGAATTTTTTTGATTTTTTCTGATTAAAATCAACGGTTACATGCCCCTCTTTTTGGTTTGAAGGTGCATTTTGATAGAACCCGGCTTGTTTGGCCATCTTTTTCACCCAATAAATAATCAACAATCTGCCTAAGAAACCAAGCAGGTAAATGACCGCGATAAAAATTAAAATAAACTTTAACATGGTATTAGAATTTAAAAACTAAAAAGAGGGCTATCACTAAAAAAACAAAGGCGGCTACCCAATCAAACTGTTTCAGGAATAGCCGTTTAGCAAATATGCCCCAAAAAAAGCCCGAAATTGTTCCCAAAAATAATACCAAAATTCCAAAGAAAGAAATCGGGAAGGAAAGTTTAGCCAATCCAAAACTAATGCCCACAAAAAAAGTATTTATTCCCGCGAAAGCCGCTAACAAGAGCAAACCTTTTGTATCAAGGGGATTGATGGAACGTTTGGCTTGTGTCAGTTTTTTTGCATCGTAAAATAGTTTTATGCTGAGCATAAATAGCAATGTGGCCGCGTACCAATGGCGTGTGGCAGAAAACAGTCCGCCCATTATTGTCCCCAACAGCAACCCCAATATTAAAATTATTGAACTACTCACAAAAGGGATGCAGACTTTAAGAAACCCAATCCATGTGCTTCTTTTTTCAAGAAACCTGCTAACCAATCCAATAGAGAACAATTCAACAGAAAGAATGGCGGTGGCTACGATGAAAAGACCATTTGTCATCTTAATTTAATTTATAGTTATACAAATACCGCTCATCGCCCCCAACAATTAATTGGTATTCACCGGAACCCGGTTGCAGGATTCCGATACTGAATCGGCTGATTCCATAGAGAGGAAAACCTTTGAACTCGGCTCCGTTGGAATCGATCAGATGGATTTTTTGTTGCGCTGGTTCGGTAATGCCAATGCCTGTCTGGTTCGATGAGAACTTGTAAAACGAAGGTTGTACGTTGATATTAGTCGGAAAGGCAACTTCAAACTCCTTTATACCCTCTGCCGAAAAAACGGCTAGCTGCGGGCCATCAACAAATACATAATCGGGCTTTTGATCACCTGTCACATCTTCATAAGCAAAATAATGCTGAGGTGAAAAATCGCGCAGGTGTTTGGTTTCTGTCTTGCCGTCGAAGAAGACATAATGGATGGTACCTTTTTTATTGGTCCGGATCAGACAGGATTTTTGCGTATTGGTGGCTGGACTGTAAACAAAAGTATTGTTTGGCGAAGCTGAAAACTGGTTTTCTAATTTCAGCCGGGTATTGCCTTTCCGGTCGAGAATGTAAATACGCGAGCTATCGGTAACCAGCAGATAATCGTTTTGCCGATCACGAAAATACTGTACGGGAGATGTGATAGCTTCGTCAGTCCCGGAGAATTTAAATCCGGAAACAATGTTGCCTTCCAGATCGAAACCATAAACGTTTTGGTTATTGCATGGGACAAAAATCCGGTAGCTCCGGTTATTCCCGTAATCGAATACCGACAGGCCATTTACAGCTTTAGCCGATAATGAAACCGGGTAGCGTTCCACATAATTGCCATTCCGGTCGATAAGGTGAATTTGCGAAGGAGTGTTGAAAAGATATTGGAGTTTGCCGTTTTTATAATAATCTACCTGCTTTATCTCTCCAAGGATGGGCTCATTCAGGGTTTTCTTCCAAAGAATCCGTCCCGATTTGTTGATTAAATATATCTGGTATTTGGCATCTTGCACCAGGATCTCTTTTTCCCTTGTCTGATGGTTGATGACCAACTCAGGTTTTAGGGCAATGGCGGTATCGAGACGGGTTTCCCAAACTGTTTTTTTCTTTTGGGTGTTGGTGGGTAAGTAGGTAAAAAGCAAATTGTTATAAATCCGATGGTTCTCGTTTGAGAATTGCCAGGCAAGGGCATAGAAAGGCTGTATTATCGGTTGATTCTGGTAGTAATAATCGTAAGCCTTTGCCGACAAAGTCTGTTGGAGCTTTTCACCGGAGCCAATGAGTGACAGATACCCGTAATAATTTGATTTGCTGGCTAAGAAGTTGGAAAACTGAACGAATGCTTTGTCGTACATCAGGTTTTTTTGCAGCACATTGGTATAAATGGCCTCGCAAAGGGAACTGTAAGAATCGCCAAAAATGATATAGTCCTTGTAAGCAGTCACGTAATTAGCCCTGCATGATTTGAACCACGGCCCAAAAAGGCGGGTAGGCAAATAGTCAACCGGCATTTTAAAAATGGGGAAGATGGTTTCATTATCCACTTTATAATCAGTCCGGAGGTCGTTCCACGAGGTTTGATTTTGTACCGTGGCATGTTTGAGCCACTCCTGGATCAGTTCCATGGAACCCTGGTAACCAGAGGTGCGGATGAAGAATAGTGTTTCGCCACCCGATAATCCGGCTTGCCCGATTTCGTTTCTGAAAACCTGCTGCAACTCTTTCCGGTACTGATCGCCAAAGGTGCCTGAAACAATCTGGTGGTTCGTTTTGAAACGCTCCCCTTGGTCATTCTTTTCCATGTATCTTTCCAGATTCTGAAAATATAGTGCCAGATTGCTGATGCCAAAACCCGAGAAACTCTCACAGGTTGGTGGCAACGCGTTGATAAAAAGAATGTTTTGGGGTTCCTGCCCATCCAGTAAATTGTAAAATGCCGATGCTTCGGCAGGTTTGTTGGCAAAGCCATTAAAAAGCAAGGTTTCACTTTTCAGGTTCAAATCAAGTTCTACCCAATCGCCAATTTTTAAAAACCCATTTTGGGCTAACCCTTCTTTGGCAAAAAATTGGGTGAGGATGTCAGTTGAATTTTTGAAATGGATATAAATGTTGGCGTCAACATGGTTCCCGGCGGTTTTCCGCAAGTCCTGAAATCCACCCATGGAATAGACCCCATTATCGGTTTCCGCCTGCCGGATGGCATCCTGCAAAAGCATCTCTGAATTGCTGGCCATTAAAAATCCACGGTGAGCACAAAAATAAAAACTTCCATAGGCACCCTGAAAATGCTGAATTTTAACCTGATTGTATTTCGTAGTTTTCAGCGAACCGGTTTTTTCCAGTTCTGCATTGAGCAACTTCAAAATCTGGTTCAGCTTAAAATGGCTGGTGGTATGCAAGGAGCTCAGTAATTTGTATTGGTCTTTTCCCTCTTTATGGATAGATAAAAGCAGCGACTGTTTGTTGATGAGTTCTTTTAGTGACGGTTGGGCATCGGCGATGGAATCGATCTTTTGTAACCCCTTGAAAACCTTATCAAGTCCTTTGAGTAGGCTGATCTGGTTCAGGAACAAATTTTTCGATTGGGTTTGATTTAAAAAAAGGTCGGTTTTTTTTACTTCAATAATCACCGAAGCATTCATGGGGATAGCCGCAAATGTCTCCAGATTTGGCTGTTGCTGTTTGCGGAGGATGTAATAAACCGTGGTAGTTACCCCGATAAATAAAATGATGACAATTAAAAAGCCGAATTTTTTCCCCATTTTTCAAAATTTCGATGAGCCAAAAATATAAAATTAAAAGGGGGGGATCAACTGATTGCGGATTTCTTTACAGTGGATTGGAAAAATTGATCAGCTACAGGTTTGAAATAAATAAACGAAATGCTGCTAAAGTTAAAAAAACCTTAAAACACTTTGTCAGATAACACAACCATCGAAGCCAATATAATTTAGAGGCTGTCCGTATAGTTATAATCAACCTGTTGCCAATAGAAGACATACCCAGATGAAAAAGAGGCCAAACAATTTCTTTGGATTGTATGTCAGAAGGATTTAACAACAATGGCCATTATGCTGATGCAATTGCATTACATCGGTCATCAGAGAAAGACAGCAGACAATATCCGGCATTGGAATCGTTGAAATTGGGTAGGGCTACTTATATCCGTAATTTTGGGATATTATTTTGATTGTTCCATTTATCACCGAAAATCCGCAAATCATCTGGTAACCCGATGAAAGTCACGGGGTGACTCAATTTGACACAAAGAAGGCAAACAATTGTTATTCAATTAGTCACCCCGTGACTTACGGAAATATGGCATCAGTCCCGCATAAAATATTTTTTTATCAACAATTGCAATTGTTTTAAAAAAAAGTTGTAATATTGATTCGGTACCCGTTATACAATTCACAACAGACATCAAGCATTACGAAAGAAGAATAATTTTAAATGAATTCATTTGTTAATTAACAACTTAATAAATTAATCAATTCACCAACCCATGAGCACTTATACCAATTTAGTTTTCAAAGGCGGGGGCGTAAAAGGAATCGCCTATGCCGGAGCCCTTTTTCAATTAAACCAGATGGGGATACTTACACAAATCAAACGGGTGGCAGGGACTTCGGCCGGAGCCATCACAGCCACCCTGCTTGCCCTAGGCTACACCGCCAGCGAAATAGAGGATATCGTGGTCAACCAGATGGACTTTGCCTCGTTTATGGACAAAGGTTGGTTACCCGGCAACGTCAACCGGTTTTTGAAAGGTTTTGGCTGGTACAAGGGCGATGCCTTTAAACAATGGCTGGGCGAACGGGTAAAAGCCAAAACAGGTTCCGTACTGACAAATTTCAACGATCTTAAAGCTATGGTAGATGAACAACCTGGCCAATTCAGGGAGCTTTACGTGATAGCCACCAACCTGAACCGTCAATATCCCGAACTTTTCTCTGTGGAAGATAATGCCAGTACCACCATTGTAGATGCCGTACGCATGTCGATGAGTATTCCCCTGTTTTTCCAGTCGGTTACATGGAACAGCAACGTGATGGTGGATGGGGGCATGGCTTACAACTATCCCATCGACCTGTTCGACAAAAAACAATATGCCGAGAAAAACGAAAGCATGATAACTGTGGAACAGGGCTCCAGCCCCATCGATGTGAACCTTGAAACCCTGGGGTTATGGCTCGATACCAAAGCCGGTATTGATAACCTGCGCAACCGGAAGCCCAAACCTCCCAAGGAGATTAAAAACATTAAAGAATATTCCGCATCGTTAGTCGATTACATGATGGAGATGGCCAACATGGCCCACCTGGAAACTTACGACTGGAAACGTTCCATCCTGATTGACACCCTGGATGTGAAAACCACCGATTTTGAAAAGGCAAAACAAAAAGCCCCCGAACTGGTGGCCAGCGGCAAGCAGGGAGTGATTGATTATTTTAAAACCGTCAACCCACAGCCATAAAATAAAAGACCTATTATAAAACCCAATTAAACCATTTTCGAGGATCCTATGAAAAAAGACCCCCCTTTAAGATGATTTTAATTTAAAACAAATGTCTTTTTTCCGCTCAACCTGATTCATATTTTTCAGGTTTATCAGTGTACCTAAGCATATTGGGGAAGCAATAATGCACCCTCCATGGTGATCCGGACTTGTTCTGTCTCATTTATGGAGGGGTTTATAGAACCAACGGAATTGCCTGCCCCTATTCTGCCCGGAATCTTTAACCTGCCAATTGAGGATCTGAATTCCGGCAATGTATTACAAAAACCTTAACCCAATCCACCTCAAGGTGAAACTCCTGCCAGCCAAAAAACGCTGAATTGTAATTTGCTTTTATAACCATTTATCAATTTTGTATGCCTACTTTAAATGAATTAACCGTGGATCAGTTCCGCGCACTGATGGGTGAATTTTTTGCCACCCCCGAGAAACGCCAGAAAATGACCCACGACGAGATTACCGAATTGGCGCACCGCCTGAACCAAAAAATCAATGTCCCCATTATTACCGAAACGGGCGAAGAAAAAATCCTGATAAAGATTATTTTAACCATCGACACCTTTTTGTACGACCACCTTCCCAACGAGTTCTATGACCTGGTGCGCAGCGTGGACAAAGGGATTGACGACGGTGAGGCCGAACGGCTCATTATCAGGCTCTCGAAACTGGCCAACGAAAAGATTGATTTGCCCTACCTGCCCGAGGCGGCTGAATACATCGCCATCCGGTTTGTGATTGCCGCTATTATCAATGCCGCCCGCAAGAACCTCAAGTTTACCGAAGCTGCCGAAAAGGTGGAAGCGCTTGCCATCCCCGACACGGCTGAGGCTGATTTACGAAAACTGGTGGCGTAAAAAAAGTAACCACTGTCCAACGGAGGAACCCGAAACGCCGGAAAGGGAGTA
>Ga0154306_1111_pt1 | contig 44773 bp, 25 predicted proteins | sample RifGroA2_FD_105600 | JGI IMG/M metagenome (GOLD analysis project Ga0154306, IMG submission 105600) | Bacteroidetes bacterium GWA2_40_14 | reverse complement strand
CAACGATGCTAATACAGGGTTACGTTCCTCTGTTGGGCCCATATTCGAAAGATAGCTATCAGATAGTGATAATTTAATATTCGGAATCACGAACAATTTATTTGTGATATTGATTTTACCGTTTACCCTCAGGTTATAGCGTGCATTCCGCCAACCCTCGTAAGCAGCTCCCTGACGCAAAAAACCGGTGGAGATGGTATAGGTGGCCACCTCGTCGCCCCCTTTTATAAAGATGTGGTATTTCTGGTATCCCGATGGTTTTGTCATTTCATTTTGCCAATCGGTGTTGTTGTTGTATTTGAAATAATTATTAACGGTATTATCACCATTTAACCAGGGAAAAGTCTGATTAATATTTGCTTCAGAATATCCCTGGCCGGTTAATAAATCGGTAAAATAGGTTTTAAACTGAGGACCATCTAACATTTTTTGTGAGGCAAAAGGGAACGAAATACCACCATACATTTTAAAGATAATGGAGGCACTTGTGTTTTCGTTTTGTTCGGTATAGATATTAATGGCACCGTTTGAGCCGGCACTTCCCATTGATCCATCGTTTGTTTTGTGAACCGAAATATTTACCACGTCATCCACATCAACAATGTCTAACGGATTCATGAGGTGGCCCTCAATTAATTCGTTGTTTGTAAAATAAATCTCATGAATCATTCCGTCGATGTAAACCAAGGGCTGGTTTCGTCCAAAAATTGAAGACAGACCCCTGATATTTAACCAGGAATTATGACCCGGCATTCCTGAGTGTTCAATTACATGTAAACCGGCAACCCTTCCGTTTAGGGATTGGCCCAATGAACTTGAGGCGGTTTTCTCAAATACGGGTCTTTTTAATATTGAAATAGCATTTACACTTTTTAATAATTTTTTATTTTCGTTAAGCGAATTAAAAACATCATCGTTTGAAATGAATTCCTCTTTTACCAGATAAACAGTAATATTGCTCTGCCCGTGTGTATATGTCTCAGTGGGATGAAACCCAGGATAGGTTATAACCAAAACTTCATTTGGAGAGGATAAATTGAGCGAAAAATAACCGTTTGTATCTGTACCAGTGGTGTTATTCGAAAATGCCACTGAAACAACGGCCTGTTTTACAGGGGCGCTTGTACCCGATTCAAGTATGGTACCTTTAATGGTAAACATGTTTTCCTGTGCCCATATATGTGCAGGGATAGTTATTATCATCATCAAAAGGATAAATACAATCCGAACATTTAATTTCATGTTTGTCATGGAGTCAGTATTTAATTGTTTTTTCAACATTGATTTTAATATTATGAAGTAATAAGCTATTATTTGGGTTCAAACCTTATAAAGTCCCACCACATACCACCGGGTATAAGCGTTTGTAACCTGATGGTATGCGATTTTGTTTCGGTAAATGTTACTTCGCCAACCACAACCGGATGTGTAAGATCGCCCCAAATACCCAGTCCGGGGTCTAAATCACCCAGATACTCCCCATCAACATACCAGGCAGTATAGGCATTTCCACCTCCCCAAAACATAAATGTAGAAAGGTTGTAAGTTCCTTTCCGGATTTTGGGTGTGGTTATTTCAATCCAGAAATGGCCCATTAAACTCAGTGCGTCGTGATCCATGAGGGGTTCATACTTGAAATAATACATCAGGTATTCGGCATCCCATTTAATACCTTCAAAGGTATTTTCGCCATCATAAAAACGGGCATAATGATCCAGATAATAATCGCCCTGCTGAAGGTCGAAAAATTCGGTAGTCTGAAAGGTTATCTGAACCGGAGCCATTTCTACATTTGGGAAAAGGTTATTTATAGTATGGATAACCCCGTTTTTAGCAGGAATATTTGATTGTTCATAATAAAAGGCAGAATAATTGCCGTCAGTATCTTTATTGATAAAGTAGTCTTTCCCCACGGTAATGTGAATGTAATTATCGTTTGTTATCAGATAATAGGCTTTACCTTTTGAATCGGTATCAAGTAACGAAAAATAATTTATTCCAGAAACACAGTGGAATATCATATATTTATAAAAACCGTTACTGGTATCACTAAGTTCTCCTTCGGTTCCATAACGGTCAATCAGGTCGTTAATTGAATTTATACCTTCGCGTTGGTAAAGGGTGTCGGGAACTGCCAGCAATGTAAAATTCACTTTGGCGGTTGTGTTTCCATAGGGGAAGGAAATGTCATTTAAGGTATCTGAAATTCCTGCCCGTACCAATCCCTCCGTAAAAATAGAATACCCTTCTAATGCTGATAATACGGCAAATATGTGATCATCATCGTCAAAAGGTTCCAAAACCTTATCAATATGGTGAATGAAACCATTTGAAACTTCAATATCTCTTTTAATGATTTTAGCTTTTTTATTTAGGATGATTTCAGTTTCCTGAAGGTCGGAAGCAATATAATCATTTAGCCCGTTTTTAAAAGGTAAAGCCCCTAAACCAATAGCACCTGTACCAATTGAGCCTTTAAAAATGTGATTCAGAACAAAATTTTTAAGTTCTTCTGTTTCAATTTCGTTATACGATGATACGCCTTTGCTGGTATAATATGCAAACATTGCATCGTTAGTTGGTGCCATAAGGGTATATGGACCTCTTAATCGTAGAATATTATCTATACCCGTTTTTTCTAAAACACCATTAAATTCTGAAAATAAATCTTTTTCTCTTATAATATATTCAGTAATTACAAGTTCTTCATTGCCTCTATCCCTTAACTGTGGTTCATCATTACATCCAATTAGCCCAATCCCTAAAAAGATGAATAAAATGAAGAAAAATGTACTGAACGATTCCTTTTTCTTTAAACTTAAATTTTTCATAATTCCAATTAGTTTAATCATTTTATTATTACCTTTCATAGAAAGGGTTCTGTACTAAATTTTTATTGTATTGAATCTCATTAATATAGATTGGTAAATAGTAGCTCATAGTATCCACCACTTTCGATTTTAAGATGGCTATTTCCTGAGCATCATCGCCTTTACCCAGCACTATATCTATAAGATCTTGTCTGTCAGAAAAATGGTTCTTTTTTGCAAACCGGAGTACATCGAACCATCGTTTTGCTTCGGCACCAAATTCACGGCCTCTTTCAGCAAGTAAGTTATCCATGAGAATGCCTTTGTCATTGGTCTCGGTGTAATAAAAACCTGAGCGTTCTACAATTTGCCTTAACAAATTGTTGGCATTTGTTAAGTCACCTGTTTCGGCTAATGCTTCGGCTTTCATGAGTAATATTTCGGCATACCTGTAAACAATAAAATTAGGATCGTATTCATAGTCTTCCCTATCCGAACTACCTACAGCATCAATCCCTCTGTATTTCCATATAGGGCCTTTTCCACCGCAACGGCGGATGTCTAAATCCTCATCGAACCCATATTCTGCTAAGTTTTGCCTTATGGTATTGAATACACCGTTTGAATAAAAGGTACTAATTTGTAAATCGGTATCATCGTCAACAAATTGTACCTCAAAGATGCTTTCAACCATGGAATTACCCGGGTAAAATAGGTTAAAATAGGTAGCGTTGGATTCTAAGCCGAACAGGCCGGTATTTATAATGGAATCGCAATACCTATTGCAGTTCGCGTAATCTTCTTTCCAAAGGTAGATGTCGGCCAAAAGTGCCTGAATAGCATATTTATTGGCAACTCCTTTGTTGGTATAATCGGTTGAAGCTTGTCCACTTGCTTTTTTCAGATCGCTAATAATTTGATTTAATATAACCGGTTCAGTACTCTTAGGAATATAAAAATTTACGGTATCAGAAATGGTTGGATTTAAAACCAAAGGAACTTCTTTCCATATTTTAACCAAATAGAAATAATTCAGGGAACGGAGGAATAGCATTTCGGATTCGATTTTTCCAATCAATGAATCGGTTAAACTGGCATCGAGCTTTTGCACCTCGGGTGCGTAATACATTACAGTATTTGTCAGGTTTATGGTATTGTAATATTCAGCCCACCTTACCGCATAATTTGAGGGTAAAATAATGTGGTCAGAAATATTCAGGTAATCTCCTTTGGTACCCTCAATCATATCGGCGCGAATTTCGCCCATGTAAAAGGTTTTTACAACAGAACCTCTTTGGGAGTCGTAAGCTCCTGCTACAAAGGAAAGAACATCACTTTTTGTTTTCCAGAATTCTTCCAAAACAATTTTATCTTCCGGTTCCAAATCAATCCAATCGTTACAGCTCGTTACCATTATCGAAGCAACAAGAATAACCAGTAGTGATTTTAATGTTACGATATATTTTGAATCTTTCATATCCATTTTTGATAACAGGGTTAATTAAAAAGTTAACGATAATCCCAGGGTATAACGGGTACTTGGAGGTGTCCGGCTATAATCTTTGGGTAATTCATCAGGACGGTTGGGTAACCCCACTTCAGGATCCTGTCCGGAATAATTCGTCCAGGTGTAAAGATTATATCCGGTTATGTACATCTTACAGTCTTTAATGTTGAATTTTTTAATCCATTCTTTGGGTAAATCATAGGTTATTGATGCAGATTTCAAACGGACAAAAGAGCCGTCTTCCACAAACCGCGTTGACCCCAGCCAGTTATACCCTTCGCCATATAATGCCCGGGGCATATCGGTTTCCTGCCCCTCAGTTCTCCACCTCCAGTTTGTAGCGGTACTCTGGTTATCGTAGCCATACATTTTTTCGGTATCCATCCGGGTTTGGTTAATAATTTCGCTACCAATGCGGTAATAAATAAACATATTGAAAGTAAAGTTTTTATACCTTACCCTTGGACCAAAACCTCCCATCAGTTTAGGGTTGGTATCGCCCAGGTATTTAATATCCAGTTTGTCAATTTTACCATCGTGGTTCACATCCTCATATTTAGAGTCACCGGGGCGGAAATCATACCCATCGGCGCCAAAAATCATGACCATGGGTGTTTCTTCGCCAAGTTCATACACTAAGTTTCCATCGGCATCTTTTACGTAAGTATCTTCCACATTTTTGTAAACCCCCAGGAAGTTATACCCAAAAAAACCACCAATAGCCTCACCTGGAGTAACTGTGGTAAAATACTCTCCGTTCGAATTCATATCACCCGTTTCTTGTGAGAAATTCTGCGGTAATTCTACAACAACATTTTTATTGTGTGCTACATTGAAGTTAAAACTCAGATTAAAATCCTCTTTGTCAATTATTTTATAATCGATTGATAATTCAATACCTTTATTTTTTAACGAACCATCGTTTGTGTTATAGGTGCTGAAACCTGTACTGGAAGGGATGTTTGTATTCTTTAAGAAAAGATTATGGGTGGTTTTGTCATAAATATCAAATTCCACATTCAACCTGTTTTTTATACCAAAAAAGGAGAATCCAATATTATATTGTTCAATATTTTCCCATTTTAAGCCGGTTAATTCCATATTGCTGGGCACAATGCCTCCGGTACCAAGGTAATCATATTCAGGCCCTGCTACATACTCGTTATAATACAGGTAATTATCATCGGGTGAGTTTCCTGAAATACCCCAGCTACCTCTAATTTTCATATCATCGATGAATTTGATGCTTTTCATGAAGGGTTCTTCTGAAATACGCCATGCAACAGAACCTGCTGGGAACAAACCCCAACGGGCTTCCCTGCTATATTTTGAGTTTCCTTCGACTTTTACCCCACCTGAAAGTATGTATTTATCTTTCAATTTATAAAAAACATTTCCGTAGTAACCTATCGAACGATATTCCGATAAGCTAGCATCTTCATAGGAGGGAGGAGACTCATTGCCTATGGTTGTTGGATTATCTTCAGAATAGGAAAAACTTGTGATTACATAATAACCTTTGCTTTTTGTAAGTTCAGCATCAAACTGTCCTAAAAAGGTAAGTTCATGATCTTTGGTTGATATAGGATTGTATATCAATTTGGTCATGTTATAAATACTCGATTTATTGGTGAACTCGTTGGTTGCCATCCGGGTATTTCCACTGTAGTAAAAAGCTCCAATTGCGTTGTACGGAAGGTATTTTTCCATTTTCGAGTCAAATACATCGAGAGTAATAATGGAGTTTGCTGTTAACTTATCACTAATCTGATAATTCAAGGTAAAACCTGCCCTGAAATTATCTTTATAACGTTTATGTTTTGCGGCTTTAGCAAACGCAACAGGGTTAGGTATTTCGGTAGCGCTTCCCTGCAGGGTATATTCAGGAGTAAAAAATTCATCATACACCACATTGTTTGTATCGCGGACATATACCGACAAGTTTGGCATTTTACGATAGGCCAATGAACGCAAGCTGCGACTGTCTTTGTAGTACCAGTCTTCGTAATCGTAGGTAGCATCCTGGTCATACCGGGTGTACATAACATCGGTTTGGAATTTCAGTTTGCTTGAAATGGTATAGTCAAAAGCAGTACCAATGTTCAGTTTTTTTAACCGGGTACCAATGGTAGTACCTTGTTCATCCAGGTAGTTGGTAGAAACATTGTATCCCGATTTTTCACCCCCCCCACGGACGGAAAAGTTATGTTGCTGGGTAAAGGCTACTTTGGTAATTTCATCAATCCAATTTGTATTTTGCGCGAAATTCCAATATTCTTCCCAATCTTTATTATAGGCTATCTGATTGGCATCTGGATTGGTTTGAATAAAATCATTTCTTGAATCAAGGTTAAAATGTTCTTCGGCAATAAGTTTTGCATAACCCCCTCCATCGAGCATTGGGATGGCCTCAGGTTCATGCGAAGTGGTAAATTTTGCCTGATATTCAAAAATAGGTTTTGAATGGGTACCCCGTTTTGTTTTAATCATAATAACCCCGTTCGAGGCTTTTGAACCCCAAATGGCAGTAGCACCGGCATCTTTTAAAACCTCTATCGATTCAATATTTTCAGGGGCAACATCAATTAAACTACCAAACTTTTCAACATCGGCACTACCAAGATCAAAGCTCTCATCTATTTGAGTGTCATAAGGGATCCCATTGATCACGATTAATGGGCTGTTTTTAGCATTTAAGGTGGCTGTACCACGGATACGGATGTTCAAACCAGCTCCTGGGTCTCCAGAAATAGCGGTTATATCCACATTACCCATACGTCCTTGCAGCATCTCCTCAACAGAAGTGGTCATGGAAGAATGCATTTCTTTCAGTTCAATTCGGGAAATTGCCGTACCTCGGTCACGGATAGCAACAACCCCATCGTTCCCCATTTTCTGGCCAACTATCGTAATTTCAGAAAGTTGGGAAGTGGTTTCTTCGAGGGTTACATCAATTTTTGCACGGTTATTAACCTGAATGATTTGTTTTTCAAAACCAATTAATGAAACCTGTAGAGTAGCAGAACCGGAGCTTACTTTAATAATGTAGTTTCCATTTAAATCAGTAATTGTTCCGTTCAAAAACCTTCCGTTTTTGTCAACCTCTACCATATTAGCACCAATTAAAGGCTCACTGGTGTTTTTGTCACGAACCAAACCACTTACAGTAATACTTTGCGAATTGGCAGTAAAGGCAGCACTGAGCAACAGAAAAGTAAAAATGTGTATTAGGAAGTTTCTTTTCATAGTTGAAGTATTGAATATACTTTAATTTAATAATTAATTAGGTCTATTTACCTGGTTCAGCTAATAATACAGAACCAATTTTATGTATAACTCCAAATCTGATCAAGTTATTGGCATTACTGTGATTCACGCTAATCGACGAACCAGCTCCATCGGTTACCACTAAATTGTGGATTGTATTCGCAATTTCTAGAGTTTTATAAGTGGTTTCAGTCCCAATTATGGTATCAACACATTGAGTTGTGACAGGCCCTGAGATATTGCCATCGTCAAAAATGCTCTTTTCTCTAATAAAATGATAATTTATAAAGCTACGCAAGGCTTCCTGTTCATCAGGTATCTGTCCGAGTGCTTCAGCATCTGCAATAGCCTGATTGTCGGGGGCAAGAATAGTCCAATTTTTAAGTTGTGTCATAAAACTCAAAATAGGGTATTTTACACCTGTTGCTTCATAAGGATCTTGAATGGAATCAATTAAATCGGCTTCGGCTAATAACGTAGCAAACGAACTTAAATCGGGGTCAGATAAAATAAATTCTGCTGCGTTCAATGATTGTTTGGGTACATTATCTAAATACACAACATCACCATTTTTTTCGGTTGATTTTGAAGTAACTGAACAAAAATCGCCGTCAATCTGGTTGCCACCATTATAAATTTTATTATTGTTATAATAAAGGTAATTGCTTGATGCTAAAGGAATGAAACCCTCACCACTAAAATCATCATACGTACCGTATGCGTAATAATCTTGAATGAATTCTTTTAGATCATCAGTTTCCAAAGTTTCCCAGTTTCCTTCTGAATTACGTTTCTGAACATAAAAAATTCCATCGGCAACTTCATCAGCCCTGATTCCATAATCATAAAGAGTTTCATTATCTACAGTAAACAAGGTAACTTGTTCATCGGTTTGAGTCAATGAGGTTAATAACCCAGAATTTTCGAAGGCATATAAGATGGTACTATAGTTTTTATCATAAATAATTGGCCCTGAAACACAGGTGAAAGCTCCAGGCTCCAAAATCTTATTCATTACATAAATAACCCCATTGCTACACATTTTCGAAGTGGAAATGTCTGTGTGGGTATCCATGTCAATCTCTTCGCCTAAATAATTCACAAAACGATCTTCCATTTTGGTAGGTAAAATCAAAAAATCATTTAAATGTGATTTAAGTAGGTATTTTAAAAAAATCTGAGGTACACTATCCAAACTACCATAGGTTGGAAGTACGGTATTGTCTAAAAATTCCTGTAACACATTATCACTCGGAATAAAAGCAGTAAATAAATAGAGGTGTTTCGCTGTTCCATCTGAATTTGGCCCTCTCTCATCGGCGATATTAAAAATACCTGAATAGCTTTTACGGTAAACCCTTTCGTTTTGCTCGTTTACTTTACTTGTTGGATAGGTAGCAAATCGTTGGGCAATATCATAAAATAAACCGAATTGTTCCTGATTATCATGCAAATATTTATCAATAGTTGGAATAGGAGCAACTACCCGGTCGATAAAATAGATAAATCCACTGGAAGTACGGGCCTCTATACCATCTGCCTGCGGTATAACCATGGCATCGTGCCATTGTGTACCACTCCATTTACTGCCCGGAAACATAAATAAATAATCGGCACCATTTGGGTCGCCAAAGTAATCGGTAAAGTATTCTGTAGAGAAGAATGAAATTAGCGTCTGTTCTCTGTATATTTTTAAAGTTTGCCCCAAATAAGTTTTATTGTATCGAACTTCCTCGCTATAATCAATGGGCACTGAATAGGTATCTTTTCTGAGAAAGAGGGATTTGTATTCGGTTAAAGGAGACTGTAACTCATTCCAATAATACTCATAGAGTAATTTATCTCTGGAACGTGGATTAATTAACATGTGCTGACAAAAAAGTTCCTCAGCCTGTTCAATGGTTAAATCTTCAACAGATGTGATTCCTACACTATTAAAATAAGCTTCAAAGCAACTGTCGTTTGGAACAAAAAGTGTGAACATTTGATTTTCAATCGATCTTCTGTATTCTGCTTTATCCATCAAAGCCAGGAAATGGTTATAATTTCCTTTCCCTTCAAGAGTTTCAATGTTAGTTCCACCAAGCCATGGAGGATCATCAAATCGTGCCTGATGGTCTTCACATTGATAAAATGTAAAAGCTAAGATTATTAAAACCAAATAGTTAGTCTTAAAAATGGATTTCATATTATTTTTGTATTAGAATTTTACTGTAAGATAATTCTTAAATGAGCATTGTACTCTTGCCAACTTCTCGTTATTAGAGATGTTGTTTTAGTTCCTTGCAGTTTGCATTTCGTTTAATTATTCCTTGAAATAGCTACCATGCAAACGTTGTAATGTCCGTGGGGATTAATAATGTAAAGTTTTCTTCATGTTTTGTATTTAGTTTTAGTGTGTTTAAAATGATTTTCAAAAATAGAGAATCGTTTTAATAAGTGAATTTTCTGCTACTACATCATGTTTACATCATCCACAACTTAAATACATCAGTTCAGTCTTATATTATTGATATATAGTTTTATAAAATTATAAAAATATTCATCAAATATTCAAAATTGGATACATTTTAATTCAATTTTAAGTTCAAATTGAGGATAAAAATTGAGAATTATGCAAACGTTGGAGATACTGGAAGCTTAAAATATCGTTTTTGTAGTCAAAAAAAAAAACGAAGAATGGAAAAATGCAAATTATTCCTATCGGAGGGGAAGTGCTACCGCATTTGAAAATCACAAAGATTTGATATGAACTGCTATGCTAGAAAGTGGGGTGGGGGGGGGGTACTCCCGAAGCACCCCCACCTACTTCAAAGGTAACGCATCGGTGCTTTTTGTTAACCCTGGTTAATGCACAAGGCCACGGGTTCATAAAAATGGAGTATTCATTGTCCTTTTTGGTAAACCCGGTTGCCAATTTGCCGGGTGCAGTTGCTTTTTACGTAACCCCGGTTTCCAATTTATAGAGCGCTGTTACTATAGATGAAAACCAGCGTTCAGTTTTTGACAACCTGGTTTGTTTTTAGCCACTTGAACTGGGTATTTCGAATGACCAGCCAATGGCCTGGCTCTGAATCAATAGCCTCTGCAAATTACGAAGTAAGCCGGGCATGGAGGGTAAAGGAAAATTTCAGGGATATATCCGGCTGTGAATCCCTGGACGGGGCATCGTCCTTGGTCATTCAGTGGATCGGCAATGCAATACAGACTAAAATCAAAGAAATAGCCAATGTGGTTGAAACTTTCAAGAATCATTTGAGGGGTATTATTAACGCCGTGCTGAATACATTTACAAACGCAATGGCCGAAAGGTTGAACGGTAAAAAACAAGAAGTGAAAGCATGCGGAAGGGGGTATAGGAAGTTTGAAAATTTCAGGAATGCAATTTTATTCTTTCATGGCGGCTTATACCTTCACCCATTAAATTAACAGTAGAACCATTTATAAAAGTTTAACGGACCGTTAGAAATAGTAGCACGTCAAAAGTTATTTTGGAATTCAGGTATTATGTTTTTTAAGACGAAAGATAAAATTAAGTGTGTTTCTCAAAATCCATTATCATCCTCTATACCATTATTTTCGCCGTTTTCGCTCTTTTTGTTTTTCATTTTGTAATTGTTCAGTTTGTAGGTTAAAGTAAGCATTACAATGGGCGAATCGGGGTTAAAAACGGTATGCTGGTAAAAACCCTGGGTAGTTGTGGTGTTGTCGTGTTTCGAGGTTCCAAAAATGTCGCGTACCTGCAAGGTAGCCGATGCTTTACGTTTCATAAAATCTTGCTTAATGGCAGCATTCACCGAAAATGAACCCTCCGACGATCCTTGTGAGTTAACCGAGGCACTTTGGTAGTTTGCGTCTATTTGCACACGGGTGTTCATTGAAATTTTGAAAGTGTTGTTAAAGCGGGCATTCCAACTGAAATCGTGAGGGTTGATGCTGGAATCGTTTATTTCGCCTTTCATGCGGTAATCGTAAAAATCGGCCATGAGGTTGGCTGTGTACCATTTGAAAGGATTATAGTTGAGCATAAATTCCATCCCCAGGGCATAATCAGAACCTATGTTTTCGAAACTCATCATCCGGATATTTTCTTTATATGGAAGGGTTACACGATCGATCTTGTTTTGGGTAATGCGGTAATACCCTTCGACCGAAAAAAAGTTGGACTGCAATTTTTTCTGGTAACTCACCTCAAATGAGTTGATATATTCGGGTTTCAATCCTGGATTGCCCCGGCGCACGTTGTTGGCATCCATATAAGTAATAAACGGTTCCAGAAAAAATCCCCTGGGGCGTTCGATACGGCGCGAATAACTCACCATCAATTGCTGATCAGCCGGCAAGTTATACGATAAATGTAAGGTTGGGAAAATATCGGGACGATCGATTATGTAGGTAGAATCCATATCGGGATGTTCCAAAACCCAGTAAGTGTATTCGGCCCTTAAACCTACCTGATAGCCAAATGAACCCCATTCACCTCCAAAAGTTGAGTAACCGGCAAATACATTCTGGGTAAATTGGGTTTGATTGCTTAATGAATCTACAAAAATGTAATCGTTGATGGTTGACGCGGTATCTAAATCAAATACGCTGTTGTTATCGTTACTTTCCGATAAATTGGCATGTAACCCGGCTTCCAGTTTAGTCCCAATGGCAAAGGGTTGCGCATAATCGAGTTTTATCCGGAAGTTCTGAGAAGGGCCATCTTCGGTGGACTTTTTGCCTTCCAAAATGGTTTGGTCATTCCCGATTTTAAGATTCTCGCTGGTTTCATCCATATTTCTCCCATTTACTGTAATCTGAGTCTGGAAATAATGTTCAATGTTTTTGCCAAACGTATGTTTGTAGTCGAGGGTGGATGAATAAAAGGTCCCGGCATTTGATGACTTATCGTGGGTATTGTAAAGCAACAGATTGCTATCGGGTTGAGTCCATTCCATATAATCCTTAGAATCGTTTCGGCCATGTTCACGCCAGCCTGTGCTTAGGTTTATCCCAATTACATCTTGTTCCGTAATATTCCAGTCAATTCCGCCATTTATGCCGGCATTTTGCATAAATCGTTTAAAAGTTCCATCGGCATTTAAATAAGTTGTTGTTGGGGAACCGGAAAGTTGGGTAGTCCGTTCATATTCCATTTCACCTGGCATATTGCGGTTGTTGTAATCGCCACCTAAGTAATAATGCCATTTTTCTTTACGGAAGTCGAGGGTGAAGTCGGTGCCATATTTTTCGTTGAGCCCCACGTTTGCATTGATGATTCCGGTGGTACCGTCGAGCTTGTTTTTTTTGGTAATAATGTTGATAATGCCTGAAGTGCCATCGGGCTCATATTTGGCCGAGGGGTTGGTAATAATTTCAATATTCTCGATAGCTCCGGCAGGTATTTGACTTAACGCGTCGCTCGGATCGAGTGCAGTGGGGCGGCCATCAATAAGTACAGTGAAAGAGGTGCTTCCGCGTAACGAAACATTTCCTTCAATATCAACTTTTATGCTGGGTACATTCTCTAAAATATCAACCGCTGTACCTGATTTGGCAGTAAGTTGCTGGCTTACGTTCACCACTTTTTTATCTATTTTATATTGTACTGATGCTTGATCGGCGACTACATTCACAGTTTCAATTTCTTTGGCATTGGTTTCCAAAATTATTTTACCCAAATCAATTTCTTTGGTTTCGGCAAGTATGGTAATCTTCTCAATAGTTTTGATTTTGAAGCCCATAAAAGTGACCGTCAACTGATAGGTTCCGGGCTGGTTCCCTTTGATGCGGAAAAAGCCTTCACTATCGGAGATACTTCCAGTGACAAGTTTATGATTAGGCTGTTCGTATAAAGCTACTGTGGCATACTCAATGGCATGCCCAGAGGTTCCGTCGATAACTGTTCCAATAATATCGCCCTTTTTGATGGTGTTTGTTTCAATTCCGGAAGCCAAAAGAAAATTGCTTATTAAAGCAAGGATTAGAAATAGGATGTTCTTCATAGCAAGTGTTAATTTTTTTATGTATTCGTTGTTCTGACGTCAAAGTTTTTCAAAAATTGCGGCTTCCTGTTTTTTTATTTGAGAGGCCCATTTTTAATAAGCTGTACCTAAAATTCAAAACAGTTAACGAGTCGCCACTGAAATTAAAAAGTTACATGAACCATGTTTCCTTCATGGGCTTTTGAATAGTTATTTTAACCATCCATAATTTTCTATTCAAATTAGTCCGGATTTATTTTCCCAAACAGGAACCGAAACAAAGAAGGTAGAACCTTTACCCAACTCGCTCTCCAGCCAAATGGAGCCTCCATTTAGTTCGGTAAACTCTTTGCAGAGGACCAATCCCAAGCCAGTTCCTTTTTCTTTAGAATACCCAATATTTTTGGTTTGTTTGGCCATGTCGAATAATTGTTTTTGGTCTTCGCTAGAAATGCCTATGCCATTATCGGTAACCGAAATGACCCAAAAATTCGACTTAAGATCTACTTTTAGCGAAACGGTGCCGTTTTCCGGAGTAAATTTTAACGAATTGGTTAACAGGTTGCGGATCACGGTATTTATCAGTATAGGATCGGCGTAAGCTACACATTCAGTACATGTCTGGAATTGGATTTCAATCTTTTTTTGTGCAGCAAACTCCGATAGCAGTTCGGTATTGTCGCGCATTACATCCAGCAAATTGAATGGTTTGGGATTTACTTGAATGGAACCTAGTTGCAAGGTTGACCACTGCAACAGATTATCAAGTAGAATGAAGGCTTTTTCGGCAGCATGGTTAAGATGCAACAAATAAGATTTTGTGGTTTCGGGCTGCATCTGTTCAAAATCAGAGTGCATCATGCCACTGAGTTTGAACAGACTTCCCAACGGGTTTTTTAAATCGTGGGCAATGATGGCAAAAAACTTATCCTTTGTTTTGTTCAAAGCTTCAATATTGTCCCGTTGCGACTGGATTTCTTCGTTCTGTAAGGTTATTTCTTTTGTTTGTTCCCGGAGCAATTTGTTGTCTCTGTTTTTCCGGTGGTAGCTTCTCAGGGTGATGCCTGTAATTAAGAGCAAGGCCAATCCTGCAATGCCTGCAATGTTCCGGGCTTGTTTTTGTTTGTTAAGTTCCAATTGATTTTCCAGTTCTTTTTTGGTCTGCATTACCTGTTCAAATTCCCGTTCTTTGCTGTACCTTAACGATGTTTCAATTTGTGTGATTTTTTGTATGGTGGCTTGGTTTTTCGCGCTGTCGGCCATCTGTTTGTATAGCACATGCATCTGGTAGGCATTCTGATAATCGCCCTTCATGGCATAAGCAGCATGCAATTGTTCGGCAGTCCATTCAATTTCGTAAATAATCCCTATTTCCTTTGCCAGTTTTAATCCTGTCCGATAAGATGCTATAGCATTGTCATACCTTTTCTTTTGCATGAAATAATTTCCCAAATAGGTATAGGAATTGGCCAGCATCTGTTTGTGATTAAGAGGCTTGCTTATTTGAATGCTTTTCTGAAAATAGTAATAAGCTGAATCGGGCTGGTTTTGGTTCAAATGTAACGAACCCAAGTTGTTGTAATACAAATCGAGCGATTCTGGATTTCGGCATTTAAGCGACGTTGAAACAGCCTCGTGATAATATTGAAGTGCTTTTGTCGCCTCGTTCAAATCCTTGTAAGCCACTGCCACATTATTCAAACTGGCGGCTATTTTTGTACTGTCGCCCAACGATTGGCGCATGGCAAGAATTTGTAAATCCATTTCCAATGCTTTGTTGGTGTACCCTTGATTTCGATACACGACGGATATGTTATTCAGGGCAGATGCTTCCCCCTTTGGGTTGTCAATAATGCGATAGAGGTTATAGCTTTGCAGGAAATACTCCAAAGCCCGCGCATAATCGCCCCTGTAGTACCAAACCAGACCCATGATACGGAGCAATTCCGCTTTTGATTCTTCGTAATTGTTTTGGCTCGCAATTTCAAAGGCCTTACTGGCTGTATTCATAGCCGAGTCGGGGTTCAGGTTTGCAATTTCTAAAGAAACATTAATTTGCTGTTGTACAAAAGTTTTAAGAGTGTCGGGGCTTGTGGGCAAGGCATGGATTTTTTGAGGCTGTAACCCAAGGAATAATAGAACTGGAATGTATTTAAAGAGAATCCATCTTTTTAAAGCTCTCATCATTGTATTTTTTAATTGAAGAATCCAAATTCCAATTTTGAGTGTTGTTTTAATTACACTTTAACTTAAAAATGACTGTTTTGGTTTAAAAAAATAACTTAATTCAGTTAATTTTTTAATATCAATGCTCTGTTGGAAAGAAAATTTATCAATAAACTATGATTTAAGCAGCTGAAAACTAAATGGCTATGGAATATTGATGGGAAATTGGGCTCATTTAATTTTTAAAATCATTTTCAAAAGATAAACGATGGCAACACCCAACACGAATTGAAATATTAAAAACCCCATTCGCCATAACCATGTTTTAGTTTTATTTATTTCCAGAGTTGCTCTATTTGAAGGACAAGTTCCATCCACAGTCCTTACTACCGGATTTAGATAGGTTTTGGTGTAGTTGTTCCATGGTTCGGTATCAAAAAGTTCTGCCCGTAAATAGGTGTCGGTTTCCTGAATGGTGTAGCTTATTTTGTTGGCATGGGTTGCCACGGCAACTGTTTTGCCAAAGTCACTTTTCAGGATAATGGAGTCCGATTTTTTTTCAAGTTCTAATACATACCGGTTGCTGTCAATAGAAACACCTTTTATCCGGTTCATTTCTTGCCCAACCCAGCCACGGGTAGCATAACTATTGCCTGATTTCAGGTTTTTGAGGACCTCATCTTTCGTCAGGGAATCAACGTTTACCATAGTCCAGCAAACGCCGCAGGTACCAAAGCGGGTATTGTGGGCATCGTCGTTGCCAATTACCCAAACCGGATGGCCATGGGAAAGGGCTTCGTCCCATCGTTCAACAGAAGTAGCCCGGACGCTGATCCCTTCGAACAAATCATAGTTGGTTAAATACTTCAGATCCGATTTAGAATACCCGGTTTTAAAAACAGGGTGGGTGAGTCCAACCAAATTATCCTCCGACTTTTGAAGGTTTAATACCTGCTGTTTGTGGTGTACATTTTGGTAAAAAGGAAAATCGAAACGGTCCGCTTGCTGGTTATTGAGAACCAAACGATGAATGGCCCCGGTATTTAAGCCATGTTCATAAGCTGGGAGGTAATAACGTTTCGGATAATTATTGGGCAGTATGTTATTGTAATTTGAAATACAAGCCAAATCATAGTGCATCGAATCATAAACAGCAAACATTTCTTCAGGGGTATTGTCCCCATTGGCCAAACCAAAATGCATGATGGAATGGGCATGAAAATTGGCTTTAATCCATTGCTTTCCTGTGGTTTGATATGGATTGTAAAAGGTATCACCCGCAAAGGGTTTGGGAGCGGGTAACTTGTAAATCACTGTTTTGTAATATGGTAAAGTAGCTATAATAAATGAACATGTAAGGATTATGGCTCCAATGGATAGGGCTTTTTTAAATTTTGACATGATGCACTGTTTTGCGGTAAAAATAAGATTTTGAACCAGAATAACAATCGTGCCTCAATTGAGTTTATTTTTTTATTTTTGGATAAACTAATTCAACAGATCATGAAGAAGACAACCAAACGTTTGTGGATAGCCCTGGTGGTAGTTTTTGTAATTGCTGTTTATGTGCTGATGCCCGGATATACCTGGAAAGCTTTAGTTTACCAGAAAGTAGGTATCGACGATTACCCGATTTTTTACAACCGCGAGATTTCTACAGGTACGCCGCAGGAGTGGCCTACTAACAATAAACTTCAAGGATTTCGGTTGGATGATTCTACATTGAACGCTTTTAATGAATTGCAGACCATAGCTTTTTTAGTGATAAAAAACGGGAGCATTATTTTTGAACAGTATTGGGATGGATATGGGGCGAATTCGCAGACCAATTCCTTTTCAATGGCCAAAAGCATCATAGGGTTGCTGGTTGGTGCAGCCATGGATGATGGATACATTCAAAACCTGGATCAACCTGTTGCCGATTTTATCGATTCGTATCGGAACGCTGAAAATCAGGGGCTAACCATCCGCCATTTGCTTACTATGAGCTCAGGCCTGAACTGGGACGAGAGTTATGGGTCGTTGTTTAGCACTACCACCGAAGCATATTATGGAAAAGACATCAATAAATTGATTTATTCACTCAAAATGGTTGAAAAACCCGGGGTGGAATTCAAATATTTAAGCGGGAACACTCAATTGTTGGCCGCGATTGTTGAAAAGGCCACTGGCAAAAAAGTAGGGGATTATGCTGCCGAAAAATTCTGGAAACCCATGGGAGCAGTAAACCCCGCCCTTTGGTGTTTGGATCGTAAAGACGGGATGGAAAAAGCCTATTGCTGCTTTAACTCGAATGCACGCGATTTTGCCCGCTGGGGACAGTTGGTTTTGAACCAGGGAGTTTGGAAAGGCGATACGTTAATATCCCCAGAATATGTCCGGTTGGCAACTCAGCCAGCTAACAATCTGATGGATGAAACCGGGAATGCCATTGACTACTACGGTTATCAGTGGTGGATTCAGCATTTAAATGGGGAGCCAGTGCCATACATGCGCGGTATCCTTGGGCAATACGTGTTTGTAATTCCCAGCCAGAATGCTGTGGTTGTAAGGTTAGGGCATTTGCGTAGCGAAGATAAAAAGAACCACCACCCGATGGATACCTATTTGTATCTGGAAACTGCAGAGAAAATATTGAAGGAATTCGAATTGCGATAAAATATGATTGAACTGTTCTCTCACCTTGCCCAAATGGGTAGGGTTGTCTCAAGGTTTAGCCAAGGCATTACAATAAAGTAAAGAATCAGGGTAAGTAATATCAGGCTAATTAATTTCAGCCATAATCCACATTTTGCCATATCGGCTACCGTAATCCGTTCACTTGCAAAAATGACCGTGTTGGGGCCTGTTCCGGCAGGCATCATAAATGCAAAGGAGGCAGCAACAGTTGCAGGTATCATTAATAATAGCGGATTGGTGTTGGCGGCTACTGCCAAACTTGCTAAAACCGGTAAAAAGATATTTACGGTGGCTGTATTTGAATTCACTTCAGTAAAAAAGAGGATAAATGTTACAACAATCAGCAAGACAATTAACGGAGGATAGCTATGGATGAACACCAATTGATTACCTAACCAATCGGCTAAGCCGGTGGATTTGAATCCATCAGCCACCGCATATCCACCACCAACAATCATCACCACACCCCAAGGGATTTGACCGGCTTCTTTCCAATCAATGAGGCGTTTATTTTTAGATGCCGGCAACATAAAAAGAAGCAAGGCGCAAATCATGGCCACCGTGCTGTCGTGTATAAAATCATCTAACCCAAACAGCGAACCCCAACCCGGAATCACCGTTTGGCCAAATACAAATCCTTCGCGGAATACCCAGCCAAATATGGCAAGAATAAATACATACATCACGCCTTTTTCTCCCTGCGACATCTTTCCCAATGCTACTAATTCATCTTTAATGATGGTTTGATCCTTGTTTAAATTTCCATCAACTTTAAAATGCTTGATCAGGTAAAACCAAACTAAGGGTAGGAAGATCAACATTACCGGTAACCCAATTTTTAACCAACTAAAAAAAGTAATGGGTGGTGCACTGGGAAAGAGTTTCTCCATTACACCAATGAGAATTAAATTGGTAGGGGAACCGATTAATGTACCAACTCCCCCAATGGTAGCAGCGTAGGCAACACCTAGCATTAGTGCTTTTGAAAATGAGTTGTTTGCCGGGTTTTCCGATTCTTCTTTACGGATTATGGACAATGCTATAGGAAGCATCAGCAGAGCGGCTGTAACATTGGATATCCACATAGAAAGAAAAGCGGCAGCCAACATGATGCTCAGGATTATTTTTTTACGATTGATACCAAAAGTGTTGATCAGCACCAAAGCAATCCTTTTGTGGAGGTTTTGTGTTTCGATGGCTTTGGCCAGAATAAAACCAGCCAAAAGCATCAAAACATAATTATGGCCATAATTGGCAGCTGTTTCCGATGCAGGAAGAATTTTTAATATCGGATACAAGGCTAATGGCAGAAATGCGGTTGCATAAATTGGTATGGCTCCGGTTATCCACCAAATACTCATTAGCAAAACTACAGCCGCTGCATTTTTACCCGGCACTGATAATCCTGAAGGTGCAGGCAATATGAGAACTATTAAAAAGACAAGAATTCCACTTAAAAGGGCAATGTAGTTTTTAGAAGTAGTCATAAATATAGTTCTTTTAGACGGGTTGAGGCAAATGGCTTACAACTTAGGAAATTAAAAAGGTAAATTATCTGAATACCTTATAGGCAACAATAGCCATTGTAAAAACCAAGCAAGCTAACTTTCTTAATAACAATCAACTTGCTTGGTTTATAAAATTGAAGTGTCTAAATTGTTCAATAAAAAAAAGTATAATCACTCCACATACTTTTCAATATTGTTTAATTAGTAAATTTAATAGCCAACACCATCTCCAACCCTCTAAAATGGAGAGATGGAGAGGCATTAACTAAACAACATTAACTATTCCTCATAATATGAATAGGTGTATACTTCGGACCAGCCATCACCAGCCCTTGTAATTTCAATAGGACGGTTTTCGGTATCAAATTCGTAGGTGATGGTTGTTTTTCCTTTTTCAATAGGGCTTTCTCTTGGATCCCAATACTCAAGAAAATCAACCAGTTTTTTGGAAGGCTTACCAAATAAGTTACCAACCGGTTTTGTATTGCTGTCAACCATATTCGACTGATGAATATCATTTACATTGTCACCGGTTGTATAAGTGAATTCCTTTATTTTTTTAACAGTCACACCATCATCATCATAGGTAGTATGTTTCATGATGTTTCCATTTGTGATTACAGCCTCCATTTTTAGATGGTCGGCTCCACCCCAATGTTCAACAATTTTCACCAAATAACCATCGGTATTGTATTCATAGGCAGCCCATTCATCATCACTCCAAACTTCTTTAGTTACCATTCCATCCTCGTTAACTTCATATTCGGTTTCAGAATCTCCGGAAGTAATCGTTAGTTTTCCTGAAACAGAATAATCGTAAGTAATGGTTTTGTCTAACTCATCGTTCCAATAATTTTTGATTTCAGTAATTTTTTTTGTAGTTGCATGATAAAAAAATTCATACAATTCAACACCGTCAGTATAAACTACTCCAATAGTTTTTATTGGAGAAGCTTTCACAACAATAGGATCATCGCCATTATCATCCTTATCGCAGGAGACAAATGCTGTGGCCACGAATGCGGCAATCATCAAAAATCCGAATAACTTTTTCATAATAAATAATTTAGATTTAAATAAATAAAAATATTTAGGTATTATTGTTAATTTCCACCAGATGTGATAATTAAAATCAATCCGGAGGTAAAAAGTAGAAACATGAGAAAAAGTAAAAAATTGACATTTTTGTTGGCCCCCTTAAATTCTTTCCAGATAAATACACCCCACAAAGCAGCAACCATGGTGGCTCCTTGACCTAGACCATACGAAATGGCTGCGCCTGCTTTACCGGCAGCAATATAACTTAATGACGTACCGACTCCCCAAATAAGGCCGCCTAAAACACCCACCATGTGCGTGGATAAGCCGCCCGTAAAATAATCTTTATATGAAACAGGTTGTCCTACAAATGGCTTTTTCATTACCAATGTATTAAAGATGAAATTACTGGCGAGCATCCCTATTGCAAAAATAAAGAATGCCGAATAGGGGGTAGCCTTACCCACTTCGGGCGATTCAAAGTTGTTTAAATCCATGGCAGCGGCTACAAAACGATAAAACAGCGACATCAGAATACCGGCACTTACAGCAATCCAGATACCCTTTTTTGCGGTGGTCTGGTCTTTTTCTGCATTCATTTTGCCAGATGCTACCCCATTGAAAACAATAGCAATCATGATGGCAAATACACCCAAGAACAATAGGATGGGGTCTCCTTTGGGAGCCTGTATGTAATTTACTAAAACACCCAACACAAGTGCAAGGCCTACTCCTAATGGAAATGCAACAGCCATACCTGAGATAGAGATGGCTGCAGCCAATAATATGTTAGAAGCATTAAATATGACTCCGCCAAAAAAAGCGCTCCAGAAATTGCTGCTACTTACTTGGACAATGTCAGTGGTAAAGCTTCGTCCTTGCTCTCCAATGCTCCCAAAAGTGAATGCAAGAAAAATTGAAAGCAATACAATGCCAAGAACATAATCCCAATAAAATAATTCGTAGCGCCAGGTTTTAGCGGCCAACTTTTGAGTATTGCCCCACGAACCCCAACACAACATGGTGACGAAACAGAGGACAACGGCTAAAAAATAGTTTTGTACAATGAACATAGGATTTAATTTTTAAGTTGTTTTTCTATACATTTTAATTATGGAATTTTTTAGCAATAAATAACAGCAAATCAGTAAAATAACCTGATAATTCATCGAATTTTCCCGTGCCTTCATAAACACGGTATTCATGGTAAATATCTTTGTCGCGGAGGAGTATATGAAGTGTGCCGTTTCCTGAGTAATTTGAGCCCTTATCGGGAGCCACAACATAAAACCATGTGCGGTTTAAGGATTTTGAATCTATTTGTTGCAACATTTTTTGAATTTCGTTTTCACTTAACGTGGAATTAAAAATGGCACAAACTGTATAATTTTCAGGTTTTATTCCCTCTTTAAAAGTAAAAGCACTGCTACTGTCCATCCCAATAATTGCCCGAAAGCGAAATCCCTTACGAATCCGGAATCCGCTTTCAATGGAAGTAATAATATTTGTGCTGAGGCTGTCGTTTTGAATTGGAAGAATTGCGGCAAGCATGGGTGGAAGTTGTCCATTTTCAATATTCTGATGGATAAGTTCCGTCATTTGCTCCATTTCATTGTTATTGAAATCCCCCATAATATAAATTACAGGATAATTGCGGGTAGTGTACTTATATTCATTGGGCAAATAAACCGGGCACGAACAGTTTCCTTTTTTGAATTCAACCAGTTGTGTTTTTAAGGTACCTGAGGTATTTGTTTTTACCGGCAAATCTCCCCGGTAAGGTTTACCCTCAAAAGAGTCACTGATAAAACGGAGGCCATTCGGAAGAGCTCCCCGCCAATAATAGAATTCATGACCCCCGTTGCGTACTCTGAATTCGTGTGGAACCTCCCTTTTTCTCATGAGCATGTGCAGCTCTTCGTTACTTCGGCAAAGTGTATGTTCATCATCCCCATTATCGATATAAATTTTTAAGGATGAGAGTGTTGTTAAGTCATTTTGCATGAATATATGAAATGGGCTGTTTTGTTTGTAATATTCAGTAATCCGTTCACTCCCCACCTTGCCTGTACCTCCAAATATGCGTCCCCATTGGTTATCCCATTCCGAGCCATCTTCTTCCATGTATTGCTCATCGGTACGGATGGAGATGCTCATGGGAACACATGTATTAATAACTTCCGGGTTTTTCAACGGTAAAACGAGTGCACCAAAACCACCCATAGAGTATCCCATAGTTGCCCGATGGTTTTTATTGTCCATGGTGCGGTAATGGCTGTCGATAAATGGGATAAGTTCCTGAATAAACATATCCCGGTATCGGAAAGTTCCGGCATAATCATTAACATAATAGGAGCGGAACCCTTGCGGCATTACAAAAATCATGGGAACAATTTCCTTTTCTTTCACCAATTGATCTGATATCTGGCTTACCCGCCCATATTCAAGCCACGAAGTTTCGTCATCGCCCAAACCATGTAATAAATAAACAACCGGAAAGCTTTTATTGCTGGTATAATAATCTTCAGGTAAGCAAATGGAATATTTTACATCCTGGCCTAAGATATTGCTATACATACTTAAACTTTCTTTTATCCTTAGCTCTTCTTTATCAGCAGCAAAAGCAGAGAATGAATAAAGGATGTAGAAGGCAAACAGGTGTATTTTTTTCAGGTACATGTTTAAGAGTTTCTAAGTTTTTTTGATAAATAATTTATTGACTCATTGATACCGTTCAACGTAGATTGAAGTGATGGTGTTCCTTGATGGATCCTGTATTCATGATCATTACCATTGTTCCGCAGGGTTAAATAGAAATTATAATTTCCTGCAGGATTGTTGGTTTTATCGGATGCATCCACATAATAATATTGATTTGCTGTTGGGGTTGCATCCGGTGTTAAATTAGCATCGAAAAGAAAACACCCGTTGAATGTATCCGGGAATTCATCAATTAATGAACAAGCGGTGGTGCCTCCATTTTCATTTCCCATTAATACAAGCCCTTTGTTATCATCCATCAAGTGGTAGTTGGTTTTGATTTGATTCAGGACTGATGTAAAAATTTCAGCCGTAATTTCATTTTCTGATACTGGAATTTCAATAATCAGCGAGTTTGGGAGCTTTCCTGTTTGCATTTTATCATTCAGGAGCGAAAGAATTTGTTTAGCGTTTTCGGAACGTGTGCCCCCTTTGTAACCGTGGAGTAGAAAAATTCCTGGATACAAGCTGGTATTTAAATCGTAATCGGCAGGCTTAAATATCCCTAATTGGATATTACTACCGTTCAAATCCTCCAGTTGATATTGCTCGGGTAATATTTGATTCTCTACTGTAACAGGTTCCTGATTTTCAGGGTAATTCAGGTTTTGAAAACCATGGCTGATAAATGCTAAAGCTTCGGGGAGTGATTTGTGCCAATAATCCCATGAGTGGCCACCGTTCCTGACTCTGAACTCATGAGGTATCGAACGGTTTTTCAATAAATTATGTAAAGCGCCATTGGTTACTGACAAGGATTCTTCATCATCGCCACAATCCAATAATATCCGTAATGTTGCGAATTTTGAAAGGTCATTTTGATTGAAGAAATGAAATGGGCTGTGCTCTTTAAAATAGTCAGTTAACCGGTTGATACCCTCAGTACCATATCCTCCAAAGACAGAGGCCCATTGGTTGTCGAAAGCAGTTTGAGATTCGGCCATGTATTGTTCGTCGGTGCGGAACGACATGCTCAGCGGTACACTGATAGAAAATAGTTCGGGATGCACGGCAGGTAGAATTAATGCGCCATAACCCCCCATTGAAAAACCCATCACGGCACGTTGGGTTTTATCCTTTTTGGTACGGTAAACGGAATCAATGGTTGGGACCAGTTCCGTAGTGAAAAAATCCATGTAGGGATAAATTCCATTGTATTTGTTGACGTAGTAGGTGTTGAAAGCCTGAGGCATTACAAAAATCATGGGGCCGTTCTGAGCAACATCCAAATCAGAATAATATTGAATCAACCCATATTTGTGCCATGCCGATTGATTGTCACCATATCCATGTAATAGGTAAACTACTGGAAATGAATCGGAAGTTTTGCCGTAATTTTTAGGCAACAACACCGCATAGTTTATTTCACGTTTAAGTATTTTGCTTTTTATGACTTCATTGGCCAACAAACGTGTAAAAGTTGTGCCTGGAGTTATAGGTTCATTATCCTTGGAACAAGCCCAAAAAACAATAATCATCAACGCAAACGTTGGAATTTTTTTATATAACAAATGATATGTATATACATTTATTTTCATTAACTTTTTTTATCTAATTAGTTGGTTCCGATTTTTTGTTAGGCTGCTCGCTGTAAATCAAATAAGATCTCAGGTATATTCTGAAATCGGGATTGGGGTTGACCCACTTTAGCTCTATTTTATGCTCTCCATTCTTTAGCAAATATTTATGGTAGATGTCATATTTCCGCTTTATGTAGTCAAAAGGCATTTTTACTTGTTCTGTTCTTACGTCATCGACAAACACATCTAAAAGAGCAACAAAATCACTGGTTGCAATATTGCACTGGCTTTTCACATTTCCTAACACTACAATGCCGTTTCCGTCAAAATCTATTTTTATGTTTTCGTTAAAATAATCTTTTCTGACCAATAATTCTTTGGTGGGGTACATTCCTTCGAACGATTGTTCAAACCTGAGCTTTTCAGGTTGTTGAACCTGAATTAAAATTGAGTCGTTACCTATTTCACCCCCATTGTTTGCAATCATCTGTAATGCGTGTTTGTAGCTTAAATCGTAAATCTCGTTCAAGGTGATGTTTGAATAAGGGAATTTTAGTTCATTTACTTTTTCAATGGAAGGCTTCCAAAAATCAGGGATTTTCTCATAACCGTAAATAACGCCTAAAATACCGGCAGCCGTGGCTGGATTACAATCGGAATCCTGTCCGCACCGGGTTGAAATTTCCAGTGTCTTGTAAAAGTCTTTTTCGCCATACAACAAGCCAATAACCACGTAAGCTGCATTTACGCTTGCATCGATATTAAAAGCATTGAAAACTCCTTCAGGGCACCCAACTTCAGAGGTGTGTTTCTTTTCGAATTCAAACCAACATTGTTTCCAGTCGTCAGGGTATTGCTTGTGCCATTTTATTACATCGCTGATTGCCTGATAAAACTTGGTGTTTTCAGGAATGGGTTTTAAACCTTGGGCAATAATAAAATTAATATCGTCGGAAATAAAAGCAGTGGCATACATGGCTGCCATAAATACACCTCCGTACCATCCGTCGCCATAATTCATGATATGACCGGTACGGTCGCAAATTTCCGAGGCGGAATTAATCATTCCCGGAGACATCATTCCGGCAAAGTCAGCTTCAATCTGAAAGTCAATATCGTCGGCATGTGGGTTGTTCATCCAATGGCCAGAAGCAGGGGGCATAATCCCGTTCAATATGTTATAACGCGCAGCCTGGTTAGCGTGCCAAAGCTTATAATCATCATTGGCAAACGAAACCGCGAAAGAATCGGCAGGGGCATCGGGCCCAATTCTTTCGAGTACCTCCACAAAAGTGAGATCCATATAAACATCATCGTACAATCCCGGATCAAGCTCAAAGGTTTCCTTAATATAGTCATCATACCAAACTAAAGGTTGATAGTCTTGAATCAGGGTTCCTTTAAATTTGAATTCGGTAGGGCCGCCAAAAGTACATCCAATGGTTTGTCCGGCCCATCCCCCTTTGATTTTGTCTTTCAATGCGAGTGTAGATAATTTCACTTTTGCCGGAAGTTCTTGATTTGTTGCCTTCTTTCCTGAACAAGATGCGAGGACGGATGCACTCAGTAGAAGCAAAAATAGTATCGTATTTTTTATAATCATAGCTATTGAGGTAAATTGTTAACGGGTTCATTTTCAGAATAAACAACAATATCGTTGATCCGGATTTCATAATCCTTATGCGGATTCACCCATTTTAGGGTCACGTTGTGAGTTCCTTCGGTGAGTTGATATTTCCAATGTGGTTCTAATCTTCGCGAACTATTTTTCATAGGCATCTGCACCTTTTCATCAAACTTACCATCAATATAAACTTCCAATTCAGCCACGTAAGGATCGTTGGGTTCGGCCAATCCAAACATTTCAGAACCAACGCGTTTCGATACCCTGTCGATATAGTCTTTATCAATTTTGGCGTTCTTTATCAGGTTGCCGTAAAAGATATACCCATTTCCAACAAAATCATACGACAATATATCCGTAAATGAGCGGTCGAAACGGTCGCGAAGTACCGGATGTGTTTTTTCAAAATTTTGTTCGTAGGCCATTGGAGTTGGAACTTGTATTGGAATTTTGATGGTATCATCAGCAACAGAGCCACCAGCCTTTTGGATGGTAGTCAAAGCGTGTTTGAAGCTTAAATCGTAGGCTTTACTCAGTGACATAGAGGTATTCTCAAAAATCAGAGGTTCAATCTCTTTGAGCGGATTCAGCCAAAAAGCCGGAATATTTGAATACCCGTTCATAACCCCAAGAACCCCTCCCACCGTGGCTGGGTTGCAGTCGGCATCCTGTCCGCAACGGGCAGCAATATTTACCGATTTTGTAAAATCGCCCTGTCCGTACAAAAGCCCAATGGTTACATAGGCTGAATTTATTTTTGCATCGATATTGAACGATAAAAAACAACCTTTCGGACATCCCACATCGTTATTCCATTTCTTCTCTAATTCAAACCAAGCGGCTTTCCAATTGGTAGGATATTGTTTGTGCCATTGAATGACATCGGCAATGCAATTGTGAAACTTGGTTCCGGCAGGGATAGTTTTAATGGCGGTTTCAACAATTTCGTTAACATTGTTCGACGCAAATGCTTGTGAATATAACGCCGATACAAAAACACCACCATAAAAACCATCGCCGCTATTCATAATATGGCCCACACGGTTAGCTATTTCGGTAGCTGAATTCAACATTCCGGGAGCCATCAAACCAATAAAATCGGCCTCAATCTGAAAATCCAGATCATCGGCATGGGGGTTGTTTTTCCAATTGCCCGATAGCGGAGGCATTATTCCCTGAAGAATATTATACCGCGAAGCCTGGTTCGCGTGTGCCAGATGGTAAGCTGTTTCTGCCCAGTGTTTGGCAATGGTATCCATTGAAACATTAAGGCTATATTTTTCAAAGGCATCTACAAAATTCAAATCGGTATAAATATCATCGAACAAACCGGGCTTTTTATCCCACCAATATTTTATGTAACCTTCGCGCCATGGAATGTTTTGGTAATCAGGAATAATGGAGCCTTGGTATTTGAATTCAACAGGTGCACCATACACTACGCCAATGGTTTGTCCGGCCCAGCCTCCTTTGATTTTGTCTTTTAGCTGTTGCTGGGTGATTATCGTCTCTGTCGAAATACCTTTCGTTTCATTTTGTCTTGATTGGCATCCGTTGAAAACAAACAAAAAGGCAATGATTACCAGTAAGATTCCGATTGAGCGAATGGCTTTATTTTGCATAAGATCGTTTTTTAGTTATAAACACTTAGTTCGGTAATAGATGTAAACCCTGATACCTGTTTGGTGTATTTGTGCCAATGGTCCTGAATTTTTGCATCACCAATAATCCGGATGGCTTTAGTTTCAATGGTTGGAAAATCAATAACATATTCCACAAAATGGGGTTGATAAAAAACCACATCCGATTCAGGTAATGCGGGTGTTATGCTTAATTTTTCAACAGGTACCCATTTCCCTTTTTGATCCATGTATTGAACATTCAACGAGGTGAACCATCCGCCAAATTCTTCCAAACATCCGGTGTGTAGGGCAACACGACTTATTTTTTGAGGATTATCCCATCCATATCCGTAATAATCTACTTTAGGGATTTTTGCTTTAGCTGCCAGACTATAAAATACAGAACCAGCTCCGGTTGTTTTCCCATCATTGATAACGGAGATATTTTTTGCGTACATAGGTTTGCCAAATGTGTACCAACATGAATCAAGCACTTGCTCATTTAATTCTCTAACATTGGTATAAATGGTATCGGCATTGAAAGCTAAATTTTTACCCCTGACCAATAAATTAAAATCCCTGGTTATCTTTTTTTCTCCATTATCCAACTGTAAGGTAATCTCTGAATAGCCTTGTACAGATGGCGTTCCGGTGAGTTTTCCCTTTGTAAAACTCAAACCTTTGGGCAATTCTCCAGCAACAAGGCTCCAGTTGTAGGTTTTATTTGCTTCGGTATAAAAGTTATAGTCAATGGGTTTGCCAAGCTCCAACTGAGGTAACGGGCCCAAACAAAATTCCAGGGGAGGATTAAATGTAGCAGCAATGTTGATGCTGAGCATTTCTTTGCCGGGTCCGCCGGTCTTTTGTCCACCTTTTTGAATAATTAAATCAATGGTGGTTTTTACCGTATTATCAATAATATCCGAGATTTTAGCATTTGGCACATCATGCCGGGTAATATTTATATAATTATTATTAAATGGTTTATCCCATCCTACAATCGGAAGGTAAAGGTTTGCTGGCAATCCTTTCATCCCGTGAATAATGCCTAATAATCCGGCAACGGTAGCTGCCTGGTTATCGGCATCGAAACCCATGGCACATGAAAGGTCGAGGGTCCGTTGAAAATCACCATTCCCGTAAAGCATGGCCAAAATGGCACAGGCACCATTTAAATTGGCGTTCCAGATGGTTTTGGTCATGGCTGGTTCATTCACGTAATATTTTTGGGCCATCTCTTTCCATGAGGCTTTCCAGTCAGTTGGGTATTTTTTATGCAAAGCTATCATTTCATTAGCCGTAGCGCGAAAACGACAAGTTGTAGGCAATGCATTAATTCCTATTCCGATCAGTTTATTGATGTCATTTTCGAAAAAAGCTGCCGAATACATAGCCCCATAAAAAATAGTGGGTTCCACGCCCCAGTCATCACTGGTAATGCGTGCAGCCCAATCAGATTTTGCTGAGGCATAGGTAACCATTCCAGGAGCGGTAACCGCCCAAATTTCGTTTATCAATTGAGGATCGATCTGAAACCAGTGCGGGTTCATATCTTTACTTCCTGTAAAAGGAGGAGTGTAACCAAAGTGCATTAAGCCAAGTGCGCCGCGGTTGGCCAGCCATACCCTGTCGCGGATGTGGTACATCCAGGCTTCACGAAGCTTGGCATAGGATGGCTCAGGGCCGTGTTTCATCATTTGCAAAAGGTACATATATTCTACATCGGTGTCGTCATCGGAAAAAGCACCTTCATATTTTTGCAGTTTATCAAGACTTTTGCTGTATCCATAGGGCCAGTTCTCAAGCCCGGGGGCATTTATATATTTGTTTTCATGTGGCAGCCCATACATGTTTCCTATCATTTGCCCAATCCATGCCGCGGCAATTTTATCATGTAATTCATTAATACTGATTTTTTGTGATTTTTGAGATAAAACCGATGTCGGGTGCACAAAAATTAATGCTGCCAGGGCAATTATAAGTGAATATGAAGTTAATTTTTTCATTTGTTACTATGGGTTTTGAACAAGATTTGAATTAGTACTCAGAACAGACTGCGGAATTGGGAAAAGTTTTGCATTGGGGCCCGATGCAGGTTTATTCCACCAGGTATCACCCCACACACCAAATCGGATCTGGTCCTGTCTGCGGTGCCCTTCCCAGGCAAATTCGCGGCCCAGTTCATCAAGTAATTCTTCAGCAGTAATATCTGAGATTTGGTAAGGGGCTAACCCTGCCCGAGTCCTTATTTTTTGAAGTTCGGCATCATTGAGTATTTCACCAGCCCGGCCAAGCCTCCAAAGAGCTTCGAGTTTGGTATAAAGCACATCGGCATAGCGGAAAAGCACAAAATCGTTTTCCATATCGGTTACGTAATACTCCAGATCTTTTTGATATTCATATTTGGCGCAACGGGCTCCTTCCCATTTTTTACGAGCCATATAGTTATCCACTGTGGTAGTGTATATAAATGGAACCCCATCAATGATGATATCGTCTCCATTCATATCTTTCTGTTGGCCAAACAAGAACGATTTTTTACGTAAATCATTATCAGCATATTTATCTAAATAACCAGGTTCTAAGATGAATTCATCCCACATTTGACCTTTAAACCCGAAAGTTGCGCGACTGGCATCGTTTAGGGTAAGTGTGTACCAGTAAAAACGGTCTTTGGTAAAAATAGAATGCATGGGGATAACAAAAATATTTTCAAGTGAGGATTCGTTTTTTACTTTAAAGTTGGCAAAATAATCGTCCTCAATATGGTAACTGCCTATATTAATCACCTTATCGCACGCATCAACAGCTTCCTGGTATTTATTTTCACCAATCCATTCTTCCGCATTTAAGTAAATCTTTGCCAAGAGTGTGTATGCCATCCCTTGGGTAATCCTTCCGTAATTATCGGCCGAAGGAATGCTTTGAAGCTTGTCAACATTGTCTAATATTTCTTTTTCAATAAAATCGAAAAGAAATTTCCGCCCTTTTTGTTCCGGTAAATCGGTATTGGTCCAGTCATCGGTAAAAGGTATGTTGCCCCAGTTATCCATCGCCCAATAATACATGTAGGCCCTTATTATTTTTATTTCGCAAACAATTTGTTCCTTAGCAGGGAAAGTAATCGGGGACAATCCTATTGTATTAATAATCTCGTTGCAGTCGCCAATTCCCCGAAAAACAGATTCCCAGGCTAATGTGAGTATCTTATTGTTGGGGTCAATTCTGTGGGTATGCAATTCATCCCATCGCCCATTATCCCAAACAAAGCCATCGTCGCGTCCGGGGGCAACCATTTCGTCGGAAGCCATTTGGGTGAGGGACCAAAGGCTAAATTCCTCAGTGTAACGTTGTAAATTGGTGTAAGAGCGTCCGGCATACTTCAAAACATCCTTTTCATTGTGAAAGAATTTATCAAAGGGTAAATCGGAATAAACAGTTTCTTCTAAATCGGTGCAGGATATAAGGCTCAACACAATTGTCATGCAAATAGCCGATATGGGATATGTAAAATTTTTCATGATCTGTTTTTTGTTTAAAAAGTGACATTAACACCGAATGTAATAGAGGTAGTGCGCGGATAATAACTTAAATGTTCGATTCCGGGTTCCAAACCGCTTAAATCTACTTCCGGATCAAGGCCTTTGTAACCCGTGATGGTAAATACATTTTGGGCAGTCAGGTTAAAACGGACTTTGGAGATAATTTTTGAATGATACGGCAAATTATATCCTACCGAAATATTATCGAGCTTCAGAAAGGTAGCATTTTCCACGTATTTTGAGGAATACTGACCGATTCCTGTAAATTCTGGGTTTTCGAGCTGTGTATGGACAATGTTCCTGCCCAGGCTTTGCCAGTTTTCGTAATACAACCGGGACATATTCAACACATCGCCACCAATGTTTGAACGAAACGAAAAGTTCAAATCCCAATCTTTGTAAGTGAACATGTTGCTCCAGCCCAGCGAGCAGAAAGGGTAAGCATTACCAATTGGTTCCCAATCTTCTACATCAACTTTGCCAATAGGATTGGCATTTTTAAACTTATCTTTACCGTTTTCATCCAGTCCAAGCCACACCGGGCCATAAAAAACCCCCAAGGGTTTTCCCTCTTCAATCCGCTCTGAATAAAGCGGAAATGCGCTACCCAACCATCCGGTTGGAACATATTCGTTAGTAAACTCTTCGTTGGAGAACTTAATCAGTTTATTGATGTTCTTGCTAAAGGTAAAGGTGGTGTTCCAATTAAAGGTTGCTTTTTTTAAAGCAACCGCGCTAAGGGTAAGTTCAATACCCTGATTGCTGATAGTACCTATGTTGGCAAATATTTCAGTATAAAGATACGGTGGTGTGTTTGAAGGCACAATGTAGGTGTAAAGTAAATCGGTACTGGTGCGGTAATAATACTCCAATGCACCACTTATCCGGTTTTTAAACAATGAATAATCAATACCCATATTCAGTTCTTGTTTTTTTTCCCAACGTAACTCGGGATTTGGGTTCGAAATGGTCCCATAAGTATTGATCCATTGACCGCGGTAATAAAATTTCTGAACTTTGGAACCTAACAATACCAAAGATTTATAATTTTCAAACTCCTGATTTCCGGTAACACCATATCCAACGCGCAATTTCAGGTCATTTACCCAATCCACATCCTCCATAAATGGTTCTTTATTGATACGCCAACCGAGACTTACAGAGGGAAACCAACTCCATTTGTTATTTGCTCCAAACCTTGATGAACCTTCATGTCGGAGGGTTAGTGCAGCTAAATACCGCTCATTGAAATTGTACATAACCCTTCCAAAAAAGGAAATAAGTTTATTCGATTCTTTGTGTGAGCCCATCTCAGCTAATCCAACACCCAAAGCCGACCCATCTCCAATATTGTGGGGGCCATAATAATCGGTGTCAAAACCCGAATTTATCATGTACGAATCATTTGTTTCATTTTCTTCATAGGAATACCCTGCCATACTTTGAAAATTATGATTACCAATAGATTTAATCAAATTTAATGTGCTTTCAAAAATTAAGTTATTGCTCTTGCCGTTGCTTATTTCTGCTTCACCTCCGGTACCCAAAATGGTAGGGTAAAACTGTGTTTTATACGACATCTCTTCCCAGTCGGACTGGTCAATCGAGATGAAATTTATCCATTTCAGCGATTGGGTCAGTTTTAAGGTGGCACGTAAATTTCCGTTAGCATTGGTAGTTTTTCCATCACGGGTACGCTCGTTAAGCATAGCCACGGGGTTGTAATATTCAATCCCTTCTAAAACGGTGTAACCACCTGAATATTCATTGTTAGGGTCGTAAACCGGGCTGGTGGGGTTTCGGATAAAGGCCTGATAAAAAAGGTCGTAGTTAGCAGGTTTGTATTTACGGTTGCTGTAACTTACATTATAGTCGAGCAACAACATATCATCCAGCAGTTTTTGGGTAATATTGGTTTTAATTAGGTATTTATTCGATAGGTTGTCCTTTAATAAGCCATTTGAATTATCGACATAAATTATTGAACGGTGTGAAAATGTTTCGTTGCCTCCGGAAATGGCAATGTTGTGCTTTTGGCTAAAAGGAGTTGGACGGGTAATCTCGTCAAACCAGTCGGTGTTGCCGCCGTAAATACTTGCTGCTTTATCGGGGGCATAAGTGTTAATTGATTCCCTAAATTCGTCAGCCGAAAGGTTTTCAACTCTACGTGGTGCAACTTGAACCGATAACTGTCCGGTGTACTCCAAATGGCTTTCGCCAGCTTTTGCTCGTTTGGTTGTAATGATAATTACTCCGTTGGAACCCCGGGTTCCATAAATTGCAGCTGCAGCACCGTCTTTCAGTACATCTACCGATTCCACTTCCTCAGGGCTGATGCTTTTCAGGTCGGCACCCAAAACCCCATCAATTATTATTAATGGAGCTTGTCCTGAAGTAAGTGTATTGGTTCCCCTTAATATGATATTGTAATCGGCCATTGGGTCGGCACCATCGGGTTGTACAATGGTTAACCCGGCTACCTTTCCCTGTAAGAGCCCCATGGGGTTATTGTATGCCCCACGGTTGAATTCGTCCGATTTAATAGTTGCAATGGAACCGGTAACTTCCTTTTTGGTGGTTGTTCCATAACCAATCACAACCACTTCGTCAAGACTTTTTAAGTCTTCAACCAAAACTACTGTTAAGTCCTTTTGGTTTACTACGGCATATTCTTCGGTAAGCATACCCATCATAGAAAATACCAAAGTCTCACTACCGTCGGGCAACTCAATGGAGAAACGGCCTTCGAGGTCAGTTACAGTTCCGGTATTTGTTCCTTTTATGGTAATATTAACCCCAGGTAATGGATTATTGCTGGCATCTGTTACAATACCAGTTACTAGTTTGTTCTTTGTAGATTGTGCTAAGGTATAATGCCATGATGCAGCAACAATCAGAAATAAACAAGTTAAGAATATATTTCCTAAGCGGAGATTGGCAATTTGTTTCATGATCATAATAAGTATTAAGTCCTATTCCAATAAAGATAACTCTGAACGATATGGAATCGAAGATTGTGCTCCCATCCTTGTAACAGACAAAGCAGCCGCTTTTGCAGCCATTTTAACAGCATCAACAATAGAGTTGCCTTCCGATATGCCCACACATAAGGCTCCTGAGAAAGTATCGCCTGCAGCAGTGGTATCCAGCGCGGTTACTTTGGTTGCTTCAACTTTGTGATATTTTTGATTCTCGCAAATCAATGCACCTTGACTTCCGAGGGTAATAACAACAATATTCGCCCCTTTGGCCCGGATTACATCGGCCGCCTTTTTGGCACTTTCCCAGTCATGAACTTTAATCCCAGAAAGAATTTCAGCTTCACTTTTGTTTGGGGTAATTATGTAAAGGCTTTTAAGTAATTTATCGCTTAATGATTGGGCCGGTGCGGGATTTAAAATCACTTTTATCCCTTTTTTAAAAGCCATCTCAGTAGCATATTCCACTGTCTCCATAGGAATCTCGAGTTGCATTAATACAATTTCGGACTGTTCTATCTCGTTTTTTGCTGTTTCAATATCAGCCGGGCAGAGTGATGCGTTGGCTCCTGAAGCTACCACAATGCAGTTTTCGCCATTGGAATCTACCGTAATTAAAGCTACACCCGAAGGGTTTTTGGGATCGGAAAATATGTAATTTGTATTTATATTCTCGGTATTGAATAGCTCAATTGATTGCCTTCCGAATACATCGTTACCGGTTTTTGAAATAAAGGTAACTTTACCGCCGAGCCGGGCTGCTGCTACTGCTTGATTGGCACCTTTTCCACCAGGATTCATAAAGAACGTACCACCAATAACTGTTTCACCAGGTACCGGGAGTCTATCCGCTTTAATTACCATGTCGGTATTGCAGCTACCTATTACTATTATTTTTTTATCTGACATTACTTATTGTTTTAATTTACTTCAAACAAATATAAATCATTAATAATGGGGAAAAAATTCAAAAATATGGTCAATTTGATAATTACAAAAAGACTAATAATGGAAATTAATACTTGATAAGTACCATTAAATAAGGATTTTATATTAAACATATTTATTTGATAAAAATAATTATGTGATAATTATAAATATTTAGTAATTTAATTTTATAAACAAAACCGTACTTCAATGTTAAAAATAGACGCATTGGTTTTCTTAGTCAATTCAATGACTCAGCCAGAGAAGAAGGCATTTAAACTGTCAACGCAGCGCATTAATTTGGTTCCAAGTTATGTATCCCTTTTTGATATAATTGCTAAGGACCGGAACATCAGTGTGGATTCCATACGTTTACAATTTCAGGCTATGAACAAAGCGGCCTCGTTTGATGCTACTGTAAAGTATCTTTATAAAGTTATATTGGATATACTTTTGGAATTACGAAAAGAACAGGATAGCTATTATTTGTTGTTCAACCTGATAATGAAAGCCCGTATTTTATTTGAAAAGTCGTTGTTTGAGGAATGTTTTGGCTTACTTCATAAGGTAATCGCCGATGCAAAGAAACATGAAAACTATTATGCACTCTTGTTGGCTTCAAAACTGGAACTGGAATATTTGCTGGCACTTAATTTCCCATTGGTTGACGAAAAGGCATTGTTAAATAAGCATTACAAAATAAACGAGATTCTGAGCATCATCCGGAAAATAAATGAACAGGCCTCGCTGTATGAGTTGCTTAAATACCGGGTGGTTCTTTTGGGAAATGTCCGATCGCAGCAACAGAAACTAAATCTTAACGATTTGGTTGTTAGCGAAATGAGTATTCTCGCATCTTCAAATATTGAGAATTTTGAGATAAACAAATTGCACCAGCTTTTTCAGGCCAATTATTTAATCAGCGTCGGTGATTACAAATCTGCATTGCGCTCCTATATGGAACTGAGTGCGTTGTTTGAAAAGAACAAACACTTGTGGAATAATCCCCCCATTTATTATCTGTTAACTATTGAGGGAGTTTTGGACAGCCTTCGCAGTATTAGAAACTATGAAGGTATGACCTATTTTATCGAACAATTGAAGAAAATGGAAAGCCCTTCGGTGAACTTTAATGCTAATGTGAAATGCCTTATTTTTCTGTATGAACTTTTCCCTTTTCTTGATAATGGCGATTTTTTGGCTTCGACAACACTTTTAGAACAGAACCAGGAGAATCTGTATAACAAAATGAACTTGCTGAACTTGACCCGCCAGGCAGAACTGAGTTTATACGCGGCTCTTATATATTTTGGTAAAAAGGATTACAAAAAGGCCCACAAATATTTGAGTATGATCATGCTTAAAGGGAAAAACTACTATTACATGCCATTGTATCGGACCATCCGGTTGGTAAATCTGATGATCTTATATGAATTGGGCGATTTTAACCTGATAAGTTATGAAACCCGCTCTATTAAACGGGAGATGAAAGACTACGATAAAGGGTACCAGATGGAAAAAACCATGCTTAACTTTTTAAACAAGCAAAATATTCCTGCTACTCAACGTAAACGGGAGATTGTTTGGGCGAAGGTTTCAGGAGAAATGGAATTGTTGCGGCATGACATTTATGAACAGCAGGTGCTTCGGATTTTTGATTTTACAGCCTGGATTGAATGTAAAACACGGAAAATCCCTTTAGAAGAAATTATGCAAACAAAAAGCCAATTGCTTTAATACTAATGGTGCTTCCTGATATTGGAATGAATAAAATCCATAGGAATTAGAGTTTGTTTTTTAGTGACTGATCCTATCAGTATTTTAAAAACCTTGCATACGCGTTGTTCACTTTTACTAGGTAAAGCCCGGGTGAAAAGTGAGCCAAATCAATGTGGGCATTTCCTTCTGCATCAAGCGGTGATTTTAAAACCAATTGACCTATAGGTGTATAGATTTCTACTATTGAATGCGTTCCAGGGATGAATTGCACATGGATTTGAGTAGTTGCCGGATTGGGATAAATAATGAGCGGAACCTCTGTTTTATACTCAGGTGCCGAAACAATGGTTGCTACTGGTACCGCTTCCCAGTTTTCAGGAAAATGGTTGTCGAGGGTTGGGCTTTTCAAAACCATTACATCATCTGATTCAAAAGCTGATGCTGGCCAGCCATCTTCAACATGATAGTTGATAAAATCGATGACCATTCCATATTGGTTTTTTAGTTGTATAGCTTCTCCATTGTTCGATAATTTGCCATCCGTCCATTGTACAACAGTACGCGCAGGGTCCCATAACCATTTTTTGTCGGTAACAAATAATGTGTCATGTGCAGGAACAATAGTACCTGAAGGAAATGTGCAGGTTACCCCTTTGTCAATTGAAAAGCCTGATGCATCAATATCATTTGCTGCCGGATTGTAAAGTGCCAAATATTCAAGATTTGAATTATTCAATGGGTTTAGATACAGTTGACAGATCAGAAGGTGCGGCTCTAATTCCAGGTAAGGAATTTTTGCACCCATAGTTGCCGGAAAACCGTTGTCGAAACCGGTACCCAAAGCGGGCGAGCTAGTCAATAATGTAAAGTCGAAGTGGGTAGGATCGGTAAATTCCGGATTCCCCCAAATATTGTTTGAATTGGCAGGTAGCGGTTCATTGTCGGACAAGCTGTAAGTTATTTTGGTTGACGACTTTGAATCCGATTGAAATGTGGCCAAATGGGTATTCGATAAAATGCTGTTTTTGATGGCGGCATTTCCGCCGGCCAACCCGGGATTTTTTTCGTAACAACTGACCGAGGTACCGTTTCCATAAAAAGTGGACCGGTTGACGTCAATCCGGCTCGAATCTTTGACTCCGATTCCAACATTACAATTAGCTACCAGACTGTTGATTAAAATCACCGATGATTGCTGCCCCACAGAAATTCCTTTATCAAATACATTGCAAATCAACACACAATCAATCTTAACCAGTGAAGCTTCTTCCCCAATGTCGATAGCATCGGCATTGTAACCCAAAATATTGTAAATGCTGGTATTTCTAATAATTCCGTTTTCGATGCCGTCGTAGTCAATGCCGTCCGAATCGAATTCCCCATTTCCGATCAATGTACAGTTTTCGATGGTAGCTTTGCCATATTTTATATTGATTAAATCGCTGCTAGCTGAAGAATGGATGATACTATTGGTAAGTGAAATATCGGAATAGCGTGCCGACAATGGATTTAACTTCGTGTTTTCAATAAGTAAGTGGTCGAGGTTTAAATTGCCATAAAAGGTGGAAATGGCGCCAACACGTTCGGGAACGGGACCTCGTGTTGCATCGCTAATGGTAACATACGATAAGCTGGAAGTAGCACTGCTGTTCCAGAAATTGAGTGCCCCCCATCCCCGGGGTTCATATTTTGGGTTTATTTTAAAAACAATCAGATCGGTTTCGGTACCTATGGCTTCGATATTTCCATGGATGTAAAAATTGCTATTTCCCGACATCCACAATTCAACCCCGGGTTCAATGGTCAGAGTGACTCCATTTTGGATGGTTACATTGTCCTGAACCAAATAGGGTGAACAGCTTTTATACAGCGTCGTGTTTTGGGTAATCTCTGCAGGTACCATGCATTCTCCGGAGGCTTCAAAAACAGCCATCACGCTCAAATCACCGGTAAGGGTAAACGGAAAATCTTTTTGAGTCGATAAATACCCGTTATTGGCGGGCATTAAACAGTTTAAGGCCAGGTCGAAGCTTATATCGCTGCTGCTGACGCTGTTTTGGTGTACCTCTACGGCCAGCACATTGATGCCTGTTTTTAATAAATTTTTGTCGATAAGGTAGGAGGTGTATTCGCTTTCGTCGGCCCCTGAAAGTGAAATGGATGCCAATGTGCTGTTGGTAATAGGTCCGTAGGTCATGTTATCGCGGACAAGTTCGGTTCCGTTTAAATATATTATGGCACCATCATCTTTCATTAATTCAATAGTGTAATGCGTGCCGGTTAAATCAGCATCCGTTAATGTAAACAGATGCCGGAAATAGGTGGTGGTGAATTTATTATCGCTGTTTGGACCAAAACCAACCACGGTGTTTTCATCGCCATCGCCGTAACCCAATTCGCCTTGTCCAGCGCTCCAGTTATCATCGTTGAATGAGGGGGCAACCCAGGCCGTTTCCTGATTGCTTCCGTTGTCGATAAATTTCCAGATTGACTGTTTGGGGACAAGTGCTTTTTTTATAGTGCTTTTCCATCCTTTAAAAACGTATCCTGCTTTTTCTTCGGCTGTTAAGGTAGCATTCACCTGCTTTAAATAAGCTCCGTCCCATTGGGTCTGAGGGATTTTTAATCCATTCAGTTTTAAAATTCCGGCATTTTCCGGGTAGGCTGATACCGATAATAGGGCAGAACCTGAAAAACCATAGTTCGTTAAATCGTTTAATAAAGCCTGTGGCCGTTGCTGAACATAGGATTTAATTTTGGCCACTTCGTTATACCAATAATCAACCGAAGGCATGGCATTTCCATAAGTAGAAGTAGTACCAAGCCACCGCTCCACATGATTGGGAATTTCGGGTTCAATGGTTTTTAAATGGTTTTCGATAAGCTGGGTCATAATGGCCGGATGAAAACTGGTGTACAGATGATCGGCCAACTTTTGGCCAAAATATTTTTTATAGGTTGTATTTTGCATTAATCGCTGAAAAGGAAACGAGGTTTGGTCCAGATAAAAAATGATCATCCGGCTGTTGACACTAAAAAAGCCCCGGTCCAAATCCATCAGAATCCATCGCCATTTTCCCGAATCTTTAGGTTTCCAGGCCATCACGTTGTGGTCGATGGAGGAATTTCCTGTGGCTATTTCTGTAATGACCAGGTCGGTAAAATTTTCAATATCCATTTTTTCAGCAACCGCATCAAAGTCCGACTGTACAGATAGATCTTTTGAAAAAAGCGTTTTTAATTCATTGTAGGCATTCAGGTCGCCACATTCAGGGTAATCTTCGTTTTCAACCATATCAAAGGTTCCTTCGGCAAGGCCATAATGTTCTTCAATATAGTCTGTTTCAATCTTTTCGCGGAAGTTGTGAATACCCATGTATTGGCCATTGAAGTAAACCGTGCACCAGCGGAAAGCTGAAATGTCCAAATCCATATTGAATTGTGTGGCATGCTGCCCCAAAATATCCCGCATGAGTGTGTTGCTCCAGTCGTTGCCCGAGGCACGCAAGGCAAAATTCTTGTAACTGGCGCGGGGGGTGTCGTAAAAAACAGGAAAGTCCAACGAGCCCGATCCGTATTGTTTGCTGAAATAAACCCCCAGCATTTTTTGGGGCAACTGCCATGAATAGAGGCCATTGATTTTTATCCCTGCCAGTTCGTTAAATGCGGAGCGGTCGGAGCCGTTGTTCTCAAAAAGCTCGATGTTTACCGGAATTTCCCAGTCGGGTTTGAAGTTCTGTACATAAATACCTATTTGTGGGTTCCATAAATTATCGGGGTTTGTGGCTATTGAAACCACAGGTAATCCGTGCGATTCTAAATTTTCGTTAATGAAATACGTATTTGTAATGATTGGGCCAGGAATGAGCCCCGTTTTGAATATCCTACTACGGACAACGGTAGTTTTATTAATAAAAATGGGATTGGAATAAAGCATTGAACTGGCAGTGGGTTCCGAACCATCTAGTGTATATCTGATTTCGCCCCCCATTTGGTTTGTGAGGATGATACTCGTATTCGATTTGTAAATACCTCCACGCTTGCTAAAATGGGGGACATTTAATGCAAACCCACTATAAAACAGACTGGCATTGGGGGTATTGGGAGTAGCATCTGTAAAAAATCCCCAGGTAGATGGATTGGTTATATTTCTTCCTTGCGAAACATCGGGATACTGGTTTGAATAAGAAACAGAATCGACACACTGTAACGCAGTATTGAACAAACCAATACTTTCAGTTAAGGCATCCAGCTTGAAATTTGTATGAGTGTTTGAATTCTTCCCATCGGCCCAAAAAAGTAGAAATCCCTTTGCAGGTATGGTTAAGTTTCCGATTTTCCATCGGTTTGGAATACTCAAATCATCAGTTAAATAATAACCATTCAGATTGATAACCGTGCCTCCTGCATTATAAATTTCAATCCAGTCGGCATCGTCGCTAAAATCAGGATCTTCAATAGTAGAGGCATTGGAAGCCATAAACTCATTGATGTACAGTTGACCATAACTGAATGTTGTCAGATATATAAAAACGGTGGATAGTAGTAAGCGCATGTTGAATAGTTAATGAGGCAAAGTTATATATGAACGTAGATAATTGTATATTAAAATTGATAAATCTATGAATTTATTGGAGAAAATGATTTGTGTTTATTGCATTTGTAGAAATACCCTTTAAAATGAAATTATATGCATGGTATAAAATTGGACAATCTGTTTTTCTGACTTAAATATATAAAATATAGTGCCCCAGCACATTTGACACAAACTGAAAAAAATTATTGTGTACAAATTTATCCCGTTTCATATATAGTTATGGAAAAGTTATCAGCTTCACAATTCAACTTAACCTTTTCGTGAACTTTTTTTATAAAGTCAATGGGGTTAATAATATCGGTATATATCAAGTAATAAGGTATATAAATATTGGTTTTCGCTATTGTTTTAGTTAAGTCAAGGAGGTTGAAATTAAAATCCGGCATCGATAACTTTTCCCTATCTATACTTTTGAATAAAAACAGTCAAAAATGGAAAAGGAAGTTGTTATAGTTTCAGCAGTTCGCACTGCTATTGGTAATTATGGCGGTAAGTTAGCCGGAATGTCAGCCATCGACTTAGGAGTTATTGCAGCCAAAGAAGCGATTCAAAGAGCAGGAATTAATCCAACGGAAATAGATGAGACCATCATAGGAAATATATTGTCAGCAGGATTGGGTCAAAATATAGCGCGGCAAATTGCTGTAAATGCTGGAACTCCGGTTACAAGCCCGGCTATGACTATCAATGTTTTATGTGGTTCAGGGTTGCGTTCGGTATCCCTGGCAGCCCAAATGGTGATGTGCGGGAATTCTGAGGTAATTTTGGCCGGAGGAACCGAAAGTATGACCAATGCCCCTTATCTTTTGCCACAGGCCCGCAATGGTTACCGGATGGGGCATGGTCAGATAATTGACAGCATGATTCTCGATGGTTTGACCGATGCTTTCAACAATTACCATATGGGCATTACCGCCGAAAACATTGCCGAACAATGGAAAATAACACGTAAAGAACAGGATGAGTTTGCCTTGCAAAGCCAACTGAAATGCGAAGCTGCTCAAAAGGCTGGTAAATTTAAAGATGAAATAGTTCCTGTGTCCATCCCTCAGCGGAAAGGCAATCCTATTATTTTTGATACCGATGAATTTCCCAAAGCCGGAATGACATTAGCTCAATTAGAGAAACTGAACCCCGCCTTTAAAAAAGAGGGAACCGTAACAGCCGGAAATGCCTCGGGAATCAATGATGGAGCAGCCATGTTAATTGTGATGTCTGCCGAAAAAGCCAAAACCCTGGGATTAAAACCGATGGCAAAAATCATAAGCCATGCAACCGTTGCTTTAGACCCTGCCATTATGGGATACGGGCCGGTACCTGCTACACAAAAAGCCTTAAAACTGGCAGGCATGACCATTGCAGATATTGAATTGATAGAAGCCAACGAAGCTTTTGCGGCCCAGTCGATTGCTGTAATGCGCGATTTGAAATTAGATCCAGAAAAGGTAAATGTTAATGGGGGAGCCATTGCCCTTGGTCATCCGATTGGCGCATCAGGAGCCCGCATCTTAACCACACTGATTTATGAAATGAAACGCCGCCAGTTAGCCACCGGGTTAGCAACCCTTTGCATTGGTGGCGGACAAGGCACTTCGTTCATTATCGAAAACATGTAATCTGCAAACTGTTATTAATTGAACCAATAAATTAAAAAAAAACAATGAGATTTGAAAACAAAATAGCCATTATCACCGGTGGAGCCGATGGGATAGGCAAAGCTACGTCAGTAAAATTTGCATTAGAAGGTGCTGTATCAGTTATCTGGGATTTAAACACTGAAAAAGGGGAAGCACTGGCATCAGAAATAAACAACAATGGAGGAAAAGCCCTTTTTATGAAAGTGAATACCGCCAGTTTTGTTGAAGTTGAGGCTGCTACCAAATCGGTTGTTGCTCAATTTGGTAAAATCGACATCTTAATTAACAATGCCGGGATCACCCGCGATGCCACTCTGAAAAAAATGACTCCCGATCAATGGCAACAGGTAATTGATGTTAATTTAACAGGAGTGTTCAACTGTACCAAATGTGTGAGCGATTTTATGGTTGAAAAAAGCTATGGCAGGATTATCAATACATCCTCAGTGGTTGCCTTGTTTGGCAATTTTGGGCAAACCAATTATGTAGCAACCAAAGCTGGATTAATAGGAATGACCAAAACCTTGGCTAAAGAATTAGGACGCAAAGGAGTTACCGTAAATGCTGTGGCACCTGGTTTTATTGCCACCGAGATGGTTAAAAAAATGCCCGCCGAAGTATTAAAAACAATGGAAGAAAAAGTACCTTTAAAAAGACTCGGTTTACCTGAAGAAATTGCAGCCGCCTACCTGTTCCTTGCCAGTGACGATGCTGCCTACATTAACGGAACCGTGTTAAGTGTCGATGGGGGTATTACCATTTAAAAATTAACTTATGGCCACAACTTCGCAAGTTATTGGAGCATCCATTCTCCTTGCCTTATATGGAATTGCTATTTTGTATTTTGTCATCAAAGGGGCAAAAGGTACCAAAAGCATTAGCGATTATGCTTTAGGAAGCATC
>Ga0154306_1070_pt3 | contig 55173 bp, 31 predicted proteins | sample RifGroA2_FD_105600 | JGI IMG/M metagenome (GOLD analysis project Ga0154306, IMG submission 105600) | Bacteroidetes bacterium GWA2_40_14 | reverse complement strand
ACGCTAACATCAAAACTTTCGCCATAGGCAATATCCTTCAATTTTAAAGTCATCCCGTAAGGATTCTCAGAAAATAATTTACATGAATTTATACCTGAAAATGCTTTTTCGGTACTTTGTGTGGTACCATATTCAAACTGCTGGTTCCCTGAAACAAAGAACTTACCGTCAGCAGTTACTGTTTCGGCATCGCAAAACCAACGGGTATGTAGCTTTTTGTGGTTTAACCTAAAATTGGTGTCCCGGGCAGCAACATCGAATATCAACACGTTTTTATACCTTCCCTTTGTGTGATAACAGAAGGACTGCAAATAGGGCTTGGAATAAAGTTCATTTATCCCGTTTATTATTAAATATTTTGCTCCATTAGCTATGGATCGGTTGATTCCGGCGCTATCCCGGTTGTAATAAGTCCGTGTACCGTTGTTAAAATTGTTGTCAATGTACTCTGTCCATCCTTTCTGGTTCATTAGGTAAAGAGTAGCATGGCAATAATCGGGGATTGAGATGACCGTATCCTGCGGGGTAATTCCAATCTGCCGCAAATAGGGTTCCATACTATAAATATCCTCAAACCTGTCGATATCGTTTTGCCAGATATGGTAGCGGTCATCCACTTTGGTTGAAGCATCCCAGATATTGAATAGAAGCAGTATTGTGAATAGAATTTTTACCACCCAGAGATTCAGCCAGCGCTCATTATACCGGTTTACCACATACAAGGTGCTCACAAGAATCAGAAATGAAATGATAAAAAGGTCGATGGTGTAATAATCATGATCGGAAAAGGTCCAAAATTGCAGGATGATATAGAAAAGAGCTTCAAAAAATAAAGCACCCAGAACCGTTTTAATAAATAAAGGAACTTTTTTAATCCGTACGGCTAAAAAAACCATGCAAAAAACAAGAAACAAATGTACGGTAAAGTGATAATATTGCGGCCACCAATTGATTCTTACTTTTTGTATGACATTGAGTATTTCCTGCTTGCTTAAATCCCAGATGGGAAACGTAGTGGTTGAAAAATAATAGCATTGATGGAGGGTGTTTTCGATGTGTGCGTAAATAATCCAGGCTCCAATAATAAATACGATGAAAGCCATGATAGCAAAAGAAAACCAGGGTTTGGTAAAAATGGGCGTGTCCTTTCTGAATTTCCGGACCTTTAAAACTTCAAGTAACCAAACAAACCCAATGGCAAATAAACTCATCAGAGCGGTAAGTTTAAACGCACCTGCCAGAAAAAACAAGCCCATGGAGGCATAAAACCACCGGTTTTGTTTAATGAGAAGGTATTTGGCAAAATAAAACCAGCCCATTATTGAAAAAGCGAGAGCCGAGGAGTTAGACAAAAAGTTATTTCCATAATAGGACAAAACCGGGGAAGTAAAGAAAAGCAAGGGTAAAACTACAGCCCAAAAAGTTTTATGAGTAAGTAAAAGTATCAGTCGGTGAAAAAAAAATAGTCCCACAAAAAATATGAGTAGGTTCACCAACCGGAATAAAAAGGGATGGTACCCAAAAATTTTGTAAAGTGCTGCTACTCCATAATATAAAATGGGAATTTCGCTGGTAAAGGCTTTTCCCGTAATTCCTCCGTCGGATGTGAGGTTGTGGGTTTCAGGTTGAAAAAAATGCATTCCTCCCTGGTAATAATTCAAAGCGATGGAAGCACAATCGGATTGCCTCCATTTATGAACCGATTGGGGCTGGTAGAAAAGGGTTTGGTGGTATCGGTACATAAAGCCGACGGCAACCAGCAACAAAATAAAAATTAGGGATGGAAGATGCTTTTTCATGGATGCGAAAGGCTTGAATTCATTTTATTGATTAATATGATCCCGATAAATCCGAAATTTTCCCAAGCCCCATTTTTGCATCCGGTAGCTTATGGAAACCCCAAGTACCCCAAACCCATATTGGATGCTCCGCTTCAGATTAATGGATGAAGCCTCGTCAAAATATTTGGTAGGGCAGGTGATTTCAGCAATTTCAAACCCTTTAAAGCATATTTGTGCCAGCATTTGGTTGTCGAACACAAAATCATTGGAATTGATGTTATAGTCAATGTTTTTCAAAACATTTTGTGAAAATGCCCGGTAGCCGGTGTGGTATTCTGATAACTTCTGGTTCATCAGGATATTTTGAGTGAAAGTCAGTACGCGGTTGGCCAGGTATTTATACCAGGGCATGCCGCCTTTCAACGCTCCTTTTCCCAGAATGCGTGAACCCAGGACTACTTCATATACTTGGTTGGCAATAAGATAAGCCAAGGAGTGTATGAGTTTTGGCGTGTATTGATAATCGGGATGCAGCATAATTACAATGTCGGCACCCAGTTCGATGGCTTTGTTATAACAGCTCTTCTGGTTTCCCCCGTAACCCAGATTTTTTTCGTGCTGTATCAGGTGTTGAATACCTAATTTTTTTGCTACTTCAACGGTGTTGTCGCAGCTATGGTCATCAACAAGTATGACAAAATCCACGATATCGAAAGGAATTTCCCGGTAGGTTTTTTCCAACGTATTGCTGGCATTGTATGCAGGCAAAACCACTGCTATTTTTTTGTTCTGTATCATATTTAATTATTCTTTGGGTACCGGACTGCCATTACAAATCCGTTTTTTTCGTAAATTTTTTCAATGTCTGAATAATTTTTGAATACCTCATCGGAACGGGTATTTTTCATAATAAAATAGGCCGGCTTGTTGATAGAACCCTTTAACAACCATTCCAAATCATTGGATTCAGGGTGTGTTGCCGGCATTTTTTGTCCATAAAAATAGGGGGCATAACTTTTATAGCCAAGTGTGGTGACATAGCAATCGCAACCTTGTTTTTCTTTAAAAAAAGCAATGGCAGCATGTTGCGAATATTGCTCAATTTTAGGAACAATAACTACCAAAGTGCTATAGCTAAAAAGTGTTATTCCTATGAACAATGTGAGGATGGAAAGCCATCGGTAATTCTGGCGGATCAGGAACATACTTGATAAAACACCCGAAAGTAGGATTAATGCTACCAAAAATTCCCAACCCGACCAATTTACCTGGGCTGAAAGATTCGCCGCGGCAAAAGGGTCTTTATCTGTCAGGAAATCAACCATCTTGGTTTTATAAGCCTCAATAAATGTTGCTCCGGCTACAAAAGCAGCAATTAGCCCTCCAGTTCCAATAAACGAGAGTTGAAGCCATTTTGGAATCTTAATCTCATTATGCAAGAACTGGTAAACAACAGTAGTGCCAATAAAAGAAACCGGAAAATAGGCCAACGAGGAATAATGTACAATCTTTGTTTTGACAATTGTAAACACCACCAAAACAACGCCTAAAAGTATTTTTATCCAGAGGAGCGTGTCAGTATTTAACTTTTGGATTGAGTTTTTCCCAAACCCCATTAATGCGAAAAACGAAATAGGAAAAACCCCTACTAAGATCACAACCCAGTGATATAAAAAGAACCCTCCATGCCCGGCATCCTGGGTCTGAAATAACCGGATCTGGTATTCCACAAATTCTTTAATAATGCCAAAATTCCCAAAACTTATCTGGAGGATGAACCAAAAACCGCCGACCAACAATACCAGGATTAAAAAGAGCATTACATCGCCCCACGTAAAGGAAACCCTGAATTTTTTGAATATCAGAAAAATGAACAGGGTTAAACCAAAAAGCATGAAACCTACCGGGCCTTTGGTCAATATGGCCAAACCAATTAATATGGCTGATACGATAAGGCTGGGGCGGTGCTGCCGGTTCAGGTATTGAAAAGCAAAATAGAGGCTGCTGAATATAAAAAGGTTGAACCAGGGATCGATAATCCCCGATTTGAAATAAATAAATGGTAACAATGACCCAGCATACGAAACAACCCAAATAAAACCAAACTTTTGGTTTACCTCTTTTTTCCCAATCCAAAACAAAAAACATAAAGTAAAAATGCCGCAAACAGCATTCGGAAAGCGGGCTGCAAATTCATTGATGCCAAAAAGTTTCATTGATAGAACCTGAAACCAGATAAATAAAGGAGGTTTCTCCCAAAAGGGTTCATAATTGATCCGTACCGTAAGGTAATCGCCTGTAACCAGCATCTCCCGGGCCGACTCGGCAAAATTGATCTCATCCCAATCGAATAGGGGAACCGACCCAATAAATGGAACAAATAAAAGCGCGGCTGCAATTGCGATAAATAAATAATTGAATAAGTTCTTATTTCTCATACGTGCTTCAAACATACCAAAAAAACGGTAAACAATAAAAGGATAAAACCTTCAATTAATTATCCCAATGTTCGAATTCCTTGTGTAAAATTGCGTTGCTGATTGATTGTAACTAATTGATAACGATAAGTTAATTTAAAGGATTTAGGTTGTTTAAAAGAATTCAAAAGTTCATCGTTCAAAAGAAAAAATTATTAGTAAATTCGGGGCTGGTTTTAAAAAAATGATACCAAGAGGAATTGATTAGTTTCGAATATTAAATTACAGCATATAATGAAAGTAGATGTTTTGTTAGGGCTTCAATGGGGCGATGAAGGAAAAGGAAAAATTGTGGATGTATTAACTCCCACCTATCACGTGATAACCCGTTTTCAGGGAGGTGCCAATGCTGGTCACAGTCTTGAATTCAATAATATGAAGCATGTGTTGCACCTGATACCCTCGGGTATTTTTCATGAAAATGCTGTCAATATTATAGGTAATGGTGTGGTATTGGATCCGGCTATCTTCCGGAGTGAAGTGATTGAAATTGAGAAGAAATTCCACATCGACCTTACCAAACGGCTGCAAATAGCCAAAAAAGCCAATTTAATTGTCCCGACCCACCGGATTCTCGATGGTGCTATGGAAGAGGCCAAAGGCCAGGGGAAAATCGGTTCAACCTTAAAAGGGATTGGACCAGCTTATACCGATAAGGTAGGAAGAAACGCGTTGAGGGTAGGGGACATCCTGTTACCAAATTTTAAAGAAAAATACCAGCACCTGAAAGAACTTCATTTGAAACAACTGTCGTTGTACAATTACCAATTCGATATTTCCCAACTGGAAAAAGATTGGTTTGAGGGGATTGAATTGATCAAAACTTTCGCGTTGATCGACAGCGAGCATATTATCAATAAATACATTCAGGAAAAAGAGACCCGCATATTGGCCGAAGGCGCCCAGGGTTCAATGCTTGATATTGATTTTGGTTCTTATCCTTTTGTAACCTCATCGAATACCATTTGTGCCGGAGCTTGTACCGGAATGGGAATAGCCCCTTCAAACATTGGCGGGGTGAAGGGAATCTTTAAAGCCTATTGTACCCGTGTGGGTTCAGGCCCATTTCCAACGGAATTGTTCGACGAGATTGGACAAAAACTCCGTGAAATTGGTCATGAATTTGGGAGCACCACCGGACGCCCGCGCCGGTGCGGTTGGCTCGACCTGGTGGCATTGAAATACAGCATCATGATCAATGGCGTAACCGAGCTTATCATGACCAAAGCCGATGTACTCGATAATTTTGATACCCTTAAAGTTGCCGTTGGTTATAAAGTAAACGGAAAACCATTGGATTATTTCCCCTACGAGATCGACCAGAAGATTGAACCTATCTATAAAGAATTTCCGGGTTGGAAATGTGACATTACCTGTAAGAATTCAGAAAAGGAACTTCCTAAAGAATTGATGGATTATGTCCGGTTTATTGAAACGGAAACCGGGGTTCCTGTTAAAATGGTTTCCGTGGGACCCGACCGCGATGCTACTATTTTGAGGTAGTAGTTTTCGAAGAAATTTTCAACAGAAGTTCTATTTCAGCGTAGTAACCTTACAATCCTAACCTTGCCATAGGGGTAATATCGTGTTGGGCAAATTCACCTTTTAAGAATTTATAATATCCGGTAATGGCTATCATTGCTGCATTATCGGTGGTATAGGCAAATTTGGGAATGTAGATGTTGGCATGGTGTTTTTTTCCATATTGAACCAGAGCCTCGCGCAACCCGGAATTGGCCGAAACCCCTCCGGCTACGGTAATTTCTTTAATACCCAGATTTTTTGCTGCCTGATGCAGTTTATCCATCAGAATTTCAATTATGGTATGCTGTAACGAGGCACATAAATCGTTTTTGTTTTCCTCAATATAGTTGGGATTGGTTTTCAGTTCGTCGCGCAAGTGGTAAAGGAAACTGGTTTTTAAGCCGCTGAAACTGTAATTGTATCCTTCAATCCGGGGTTTGGCAAATTTTATTTTGGTGGGGTTTCCCTCTTTGGCCAATTTATCTACCATCGGTCCTCCGGGATAGGGCAGTTGCATCACTTTGGCACATTTATCGAAAGCCTCGCCTGCGGCATCATCAATGGTGGAGCCAATAACCTCCATGTGGAGGTGATCTTTTACCAGTACCAGTTGGGAATTGCCCCCCGAAACCAGCAGGCACAAAAATGGGAAGTTGGGTTGGTTGGTATCGTTTACATCCTCCTTAATAAAATGGGCGAGCACATGGCCTTGCAGGTGATTCACCTCAATCAGGGGAATGTTTTGAGCCAGGGCAAACCCTTTTGCAAACGAAGTCCCCACGAGTAACGAACCCAACAGACCCGGCCCACGGGTAAAAGCCACTGCTGAAATATCGGAGGGAGAAATTCCCGCCTGTTTGATAGCCGCATCCACTACGGGGACAATATTTTGCTGGTGAGCCCGGGAGGCCAGTTCTGGAACCACACCCCCAAATTGTTGATGCACCAGTTGGTTTGCAATCAGGTTCGAACGGATGACACCATCCGTAATGACCGATGCCGAAGTATCGTCGCACGATGATTCAATACCCAAGATAGTTATGCTCATAAGAATTTCTTTCGATAAAAAGAACCGCTCCTTTTTATATTTATATTTAGCAATTATTATTTTTGCTCTTCCAGCTTTGTTGGGGGGAAGCAAGCTTAAACAATTAAAACGCCAAAATTATTAAAAAAACAGCTAAAATAGTAGCTTATTTTGTCCTTATCCTGACAGGGGTGGTGGTAGCCTTTTGGACCGCTATGCGCACACCTGCCGTTCAAACAATGATTGCAAAAAAGCTTGCCTCGCAACTGTCGGCAAAATTCCATACCGTGATTTCTATTGAACGGGCCAGATATGGTTTGAAAAGAAACCTTGTGTTGCAAAACCTGTTGGTAAAAGACCTTGAAAACGATTCTTTGATTTATATTGAAAGGTTGGATTTGACTGTAAGTAAGCTAGAACTCCTTCACAAAAAGCTTGAATTGGCGCAATTGGATGTCAAAAATCTGAAAAGTAAATTGAAAACCCTGACTGATTCAACCTACAATTTCAGTTTTATTCTTGATCAATTAAATTCGCAAAGCGGTGATCCATTGGAATGGACCATTTCACTTTCCGATTTAAACATGGTGAACAATAGCATTCAGTACCAATGGGGAACCGAGCGTTTCCATTTTAATGACATCTCGGCTCATTGTACTGATTTTGTTTACGATTCCACACAGCTTTCCTTTAACCTGAACAGCTTTTCGTTTGGATTAAACCAACAAATCAATGTCCAAAATATTTCATTCAATTTTAATCTGGATCAACAAAAGGTTGCTTTTGACGAAATTCATCTGTTGAGCAATCATTCGTATGTGAATGTCGATAAATTCTATATCAAAAATGGTAGTAACCGGCAGCTTCCGGTACTTCACTTTGAAAAGGTGCAGTCGAAGATTTTCTTGAACGAATTTTCAAGTATTATTCCTCGGTTTAGTCAGACAGCTGACTATTTTTCTATTACAGGAAATTTAATAGCCAATTTGAAGTCGATAAAAGGGGAACAAGTTGTCTTGCGATTGGGCAACGAAAGTGAGCTTCAGTCAAGCTTTGTGGTACATAATTACAATACGCTAGATAGCATAGACTTCGCACTTAATATTCAGGAACTGCATTCAAATGTGACGGATATAAAACACATTGCCTGTCATTATTTTAAGCAAGACACCAATCAATTAACCAATTTTCTTGATCCTTTGGGTAAGTTAAACTTTCAGGGAACTATAAAAGGGAACAATAATGAAATAGATGCTGCCGGAAGATTTGCTTCAGCAATTGGTGTGATACATTCTGATGTCCATTTGGAACGGAAAACGGACAATCAGAAAATATCCATAGATGGAAATCTGCGAGCTATACCCATTTACCCTTCGGTGTTGATACAAAACAAATCTATTGGTGAGCTGGCTTTTAATTTAAATACCCATGGGTTTTATTCTTCAAAAGAGGGAATTCAGATGGGTATTGATGGGATGATTCAAAAATTTGTCCTGAATGGGCGTTCTATTGATTCAGTTGGGGTGAAAGGAAATATTGAAAAGGAAATGTTTACGGGCCGTATCTCGTCATTCGATCCTAAAATCAGGTTCGACTTTGAAGGGGTGTTAAACTTCGATACACTTCCTTCTTACGATTTTACCCTCAATATGTATTACGCCAATTTGTATCAATTGGGGTTTAATAAAAAGGATTCGTTGGCAAATCTTTCATTTGATGTTAAAGCCAAATTTTTGGGCAATAAATTCGAAAACTCCTCTGGTGGCATTGTGGTAACCAATTTGTACTACTTTAAAGACACAACCTATTTTGCCACCGATAGTATTTCGGTTTCATCGGTACCAACTGCCAAAGGGAACCGGTTCAATTTTAATTCGGAATATTTTACCATAGAACTCGAAGGCCATTTCAACACGCTTACCGTGTCGCGCGAGATTGAAACGTTGATTAAGCATCACTTGCCTTCACTTGGCAAAAGCGACCCGAAGAAAATGACCAACGACTTTACCTTTACCATTGTTGCCGAATACCCCCATCCGTTGACCGGGCTTTTGCTACCCGAATTCCGCATTTCACCGGGAACCATTGTTACAGGCAGGTTCGATGGTGCAAGCAACAACCTTAATTTCTCGGTATTCTCCAACCGGGTGGAATTCTTTAACCGGAGGATTGATGAGTTGAATTTAAAGGCATACACCAAAAACAATCGGTTGTTTGTGAATATGGATTCCAAAGAGTTCCGCTATGCCGAAAACACTTCGTTGAAAAATTTTATGTCGAGTATGAATATTTTCAACGACAGTATTAAACTCAATTTCAATTGGAACAACTGGTTGGACAAAAACTACAGCGGAAACCTGAATTCGTTGGTTACTTTTTCGAAAAATCTACAGAATTTTAACCTTAAACTGGATATTTATCCCTCGAACATTGTAGTACACGATACTATCTGGTATTTAAGCAAAGCAAGTTTAATAAAAGATTCCTCGGGTTTCTCCGTTGCAAACCTTAAGATCGACAATGGAAGTTCCGACGTGAGCGTCGAAGGAAGGGTATCCAAAAATCCAAACGACAGCCTGAGTATTTCGCTCAAAAATATTAACCTTACCTATTTAAACCCCATAATTAAAGATGACCAACTGCTTTTAGGAGGGATTATCACCGGGAAAACAGTGATTAAAGATGCCATGGCTTTTATTCAAATAAACTCCAATTTCGATGTTCAAAACCTGAGCCTGAACCATGAACTTATTGGCAATACCCATCTTGAAAGTAGTTGGGATCAGACCAACAAAAAATTAGATATGTATTTTGATGCCAGGATAAATGATCTATCAACGATTGAAGCAACCGGATTTTATCTGGCACCCGAGGATTTTTTGGATATCAATGTCAATCTCAACAGGCAATCGGTAAAAATACTCCAACCCTTTTTGGAACCTACTTTTATTCATTTGAAAGGGGAGCTGGCCGGGAAAATCAAACTGTATGGAACCTATCCCGATTTGAAATGGAAAGGTTCCGTTTTTACCGACAATACCTCGTTTACCATTGCTAGCACCGGGGTAAATTATCAGCTTAGGGATTCCGTTCAGCTTAACAATTTTCAGATTCTGTTTAACAATGCACATGTTTTCGATAAGGATCAAAACGAGGCAACCGTAAATGGGAATATCACCCACCACCAATTTGGCGATTTTTCCATCGACCTGAAAATGAACACACAGCGTATCATGGGAATCAACACCCGGGCTGTAGATAACCCACTTTTTTATGGAACGGTTTATGGTTCAGGTTACGTAAAGATTTATGGGCCTACCGATGCTATTAACATTGATGTTTCGGCCACTACGCTTAACAACTCCATTTTTAACATCCCTTTAGAGGGAAAAAGCGATATTGAGGAGAACAGTTTTATTGAGTTTTATGATCCCTTGGAGGTAAAAAAATCGGAAAGCGAAAAACAGAAACAGCTTGTTGAAGATGACTATGAAACCAACTTAATCATGGATCTTACCGTGACTCCTGATGTGGAGGTTCAAATTATTTTTGATCCAAGAATAGGTGATGCCTTGAAAGCTCATGGATTTGCCCGGTTAAACATGGAATCGCTGAAAAACGGCTTCTCCATGTATGGCGACTATCAGATTAGTAAAGGAGAATTTACCTTTGCCCTACAAAATGTGATTCATAAAAAATTTGAAATCTTGGCCGGTAGTAACGTCATTTGGTCGGGCGATCCCATTGATGCCCAAATAAACCTCGATGCAATTTATAAAATACGGCGGGCTTCTGTGTATGATTTGACTTTTGACGATGCCGACAAAGAAAAGAAAGTAGAGGTTGATTGCCACTTGTTGATGACCGATAAACTGGTAAACCCCACTATTAAATTTGCTGTTCAGGTTCCAGCAACCACCAACGAAGCCGCCATTGACCAGATTAATACCTTACCCGAAGAGGAGATAAACAAGCAGGTACTTTCCCTGTTGCTGGTAAATAAATTTATGCCTTTGTACCAGCAGTCTTATGCCCCGAATACCTCTGGAGGCCTTGGAGCTACTACAGTTAGCGAATTACTTTCGAAACAATTAAGTAAATGGATTTCGCAAATCAATACCGATTTCGATCTAGGGTTTGTTTACCGCCCCGGTACCGAAACTACCGAACAGGAATATGAAGTAGCACTTTCAACCAATCTTTGGAACGACCGTATTACGGTGAACTCGAATTTGGGATATACCGTGCAAAACCAGTTAACGACTGCCAAGAGCCCATATACCACCGACGTTCAGGTAGAACTGAAGGTAAACCAGAATGGGAACATCCGTTTACGGGCGTTCCAAAAGGTGAATAACGACATCGAGTTTTCACAGGCCCCCTATACCCAGGGTATCGGAATATTTTATACTGAAGAGTTCGACGATTTCAACGATTTGATGATAAAAATGTTCCGTAAAGAGTATGCCTTTAAGCCCGAGGAGCCTGAGGTGAAAAAAGAAGAATAAACCCTGAAACAATACATGAAAGTATATCCCGTTAATTTTATATATTCGCTATAAATATTAAACCACAGATATGATGTTGATTAATTTTTTGCAAGTTACCTTAAATCAGCCTACACAGGTTGAAGATTCGTTGAATGCCTTTGATCTGGCGGTTAAAGGAGGTTGGGTAATGATTCCTTTAACCCTATTGCTGGTTATTGCCGTTTATATCTTCTTTGAACGGTTTATGGTATTACGGAACGCTTCGCGGATAGATACCAATTTTATGAACCGGATAAAGGATTACATTCACGATGGCAAAATTGAAGCAGCCAGTACCCTTTGCCAATCGACCGACAACCCCATTGCCCGGATGATTGAAAAGGGAATCAGCCGTTTAGGCCGACCTTTAAACGATATTAATACTGCGGTAGAGAATATTGGAAACCTGGAGATTGCCAAGCTTGAGAAAGGATTACCCATGTTGGCTACAATTGCCGGGGGTGCCCCTATGCTAGGCTTTTTTGGAACCGTAATTGGAATGGTTGAAGCATTTTACAATATGTCGAAAGCAGGGAACAATATTGACATCACTTTACTTTCGAATGGAATTTATGTAGCCATGGTAACAACCGTGGGTGGGCTTATCGTGGGTATATTGGCATATTTTGCCTATAATTTTTTAATTGCCCGTGTATCACGGATTGTCTATCGGTTAGAAGCCAGCACTTTGGAATTTATGGATTTGTTAAACGAACCTGTGAATTAATAAGCTAAAGGTTCCCTTTCTAATTTTGTTAATTATTGATTAAAAAATGGCTTTAAAACGACAAATAAAAATAAGTTCCGAATTCAGCATGTCCTCCATGTCCGATTTGGTTTTTTTGTTGCTTATATTTTTCATGATAACCTCCACATTAATTGCTCCCAATGCTTTGAAATTGCTACTGCCACAAAGTAATAATCAAACCATGGCCACCAAACCTATCACTACGGTTTCAATTACCAAAGACCTGCAATATGCCGTTGAGGGGCAATATATTGACTTTTCAATTTTAGAAAGCGCTATTGTAAATAAAGTAGGCCCGGCATCAGGTTATCCGGAGCCACCAACCATATCATTACATGTCGATAAGAGTGTAGACATGGAACATGTGGTTAAGGTGATGAACATTGCCAAAGATCACCAGTACCGGCTGATTTTGGCTACGGCACCTTTAAAATAAAACACTATGAACCTCTCAAAAGAACAACGGTTTGGCTTTTTCAGTACCTTCCTGTTTATGGTCGGTTTTATTGGGTTGCTTTTGTTTTTTGGGTTCTCGGCCCCCAATCCGCCGCCTCAGGAAGAGGGGATATTGATTAATTTCGGGGATTCAGAAACCGGGCTTGGTGATATTGAACCCATGTTAAATGAAGAACCTGTGGTGGAAGAGGTTTCTACTCCGCCAGTAGCCCAAACATCGGAACCCGAAGTTGTTGAAAACCTTGTTGAGGAAGTTGTGACCCAGAATTTCGATCAAACGGCAGTAATTGAAGAGAAGAAACGGAAAGATGCCGAGGAGAAAAAGAAAAAGGAAGAGCTGGAAGAAAAGAAAAAAAACGAGGAACTCGAAAGGCAACGATTTGCCGAAATTGAAAAGAAAAGACTCGAAGAGGAGGAACGCATCAAAAAAGAAAACCAACAAAAAGCGATTGATGCCCGTGCCAAATCGGCCTTTTCCGGGAAAAACCCCAATGGCGGGACGCAAGGTGAAGGCAACACCCAAGGTACCGGAAATATGGGCGACCCCAACGGCGATATAAATTCAAAAAACCGCACCGGGGGAAGTACCGGAGGCGACGGCATATCGTTTAGTTTAAACGGGCGCAACAGCCGCTCGCTTCCCAAACCAGAATACATCAGTAAGTCGGAGGGAAAGGTTGTAGTGGAAGTGACCGTGGACCAAAACGGCAATGTGGTAAAAGCCGTTCCCGGAGTAAAAGGTACAACAACCTCCGATAAATTATTATATCAGGCCGCAGAAAAGGCTGCCATTAAGGCCAAGTTCGATGTCAACCAAAATGCCCCGCCCCAACAAGTAGGAACCATTACTTATATTTTCAGGTTGCAGTAATACTTGCTGAATAATTCAATTATACGAGGATCAAAAAGAATTTTGCCATAAATTATTAAGTTGATTAGCTTATAGTCTTTTAGCTTTTTAGCCCATTAGCAATTTAGGCAATTGGCAGATTGGTCATTAAATTATCACATCATCTCATGTCTCTTAATCTCACATCTTGATACTTTCCCTGCGTGGCGGTGCATGTTTTGTTTTGCATTTTATAGAAACAAACGGTACATGCACCGTTTCTTTTGGGTAACTTGTTTCCCGGGGGTTGCGCCCTGGGCTATTCATGATAAAACCCCTTCGGGGTTAACAGCTCGTTGGTCATAAGTCGTAGCTGGTAGTCATTGGTCGTTGTCTATTAGCTAATATGCCAATGAACACATCAACAAATTTTCTTCCGTCTCATGTCTCTGAATCTCTTGTCTGAAATCTTGATACTGACTACTTGATACTTTGTACTTGAACCATCACCCAACCGGCAATACCCAGAAACTCGATGGCTGCCCATGATATAACAACTATCAGCAACCAACGGACAAATTTAGGCCCCCAGCTGATGGCTACTTTGGTAGCTACATAGGCTCCAAACATACTGCCTACGGCTAAAATCATTCCCAGAGTAAAATCCACTTGCCCTTTCCAGATAAAAATGGGAATAATAAATAGCGTATAAATAAGAACAATAAAAACTTTGAGGACATTGGCCTTAATGACATCGAAACCAGCAGTTAACACAAGGCTGGCCAATAAAAAGATGCCTACTCCGGCTTGAATAAAACCACCATAAAATCCTACCAAAAATAGGGCAATGTATTGCCAGCCTTTAAATTTAGCAACATGGTCAGGGTCGGGCTGTTTGACCCATTTCTCGGGTTTGTAAATGACCATTAACAATAGCACAACCATTAGAGCACCAATAATACGGGTCATCAGTTCCCCCTCGATGGTAACAGCCAGCATGGCACCCAAAATAGCGCCCAAAATAGCCGGGATGGTAATTTTAAAGCTATGTGCATCGTTTACGGCACCCAATTTTTTAAAACTCAGCATACCCACCAGGCTGCTCAAAAGAATCATTAACCGGTTGGTGCCGTTGGCTACGTTAGCTGGCAAACCTAAAAACATTAATAGAGCCAATGAGATGCTGGAACCGCTTCCTGCCAAGGTATTGATAAAACCCGCAGCAAATCCGGCGAGCAGGGTTAATAGAATGGTAAAAAACGTTAGGTCGTGCATGGTATCAATAAACAGTAAATGAAAAAAAGCTACCTGATATCAGATAGCTTTCAAATGTAAGAGAGTTTTTTAATATCTCAAAAAAGGGGTATTTACTTAAAAACCTATGAACATCATTGCCCAATAGACCAAAGCCGCAACTAACATACTCACCGGGATGGTTAATATCCAAGCTACCAAAAGATTGGTAGCCACGCCCCATCGGACAGCCGAGAGCCTTTTTGTCATACCGACACCCATAATGGAGCCGCTAATGGTGTGTGTAGTGCTAACAGGAATCCCTAATCCCTGCGATACTCCAAAAAGAGTGATTGCCCCTGCAGTTTCGGCAGCTACGCCTTCCAGTGGGGTTACCTTGGTAATTTTGGTTCCCATGGTTTTAACAATACGCCAGCCGCCAAGCATGGTTCCTAGGGCAATGGCAATATAACAGGAGATAGGAATCCAATTGGGGACATGTAAGTGTTTTTTTCCGACAGCATCTATGGTCTCGGTTACATGTGCCCAATGAGGAATTTCCATACCCAGATTGGTTAAGTAAGCAATATAAACCAACATGGCCGCGCTGATGATTCCTACAACTTTTTGAGAATCGCTACCCCCGTGCCCCAAACTAAATGCCGCCGACGAGGCTAACTGTGCCCGCTTAAACCACTTGGTGGTTTTATGGGGATTGGATCTTCGGAATACCCATAAAATGAGGATGGAAATAATGTATGCAATGAACATCCCAATAATTGGAGCTAAAAAGATGAAACCTACTGTTTTTAAAATCACCTCTTGGTTGATAACCGCGAAAGAACCCGTATGAGCTACCGCAGCCCCGGCAAATCCTCCGATCAATGTGTGCGATGAGGATGAGGGGATGCCCCGCCACCAGGTTATTAGGTTCCAAATAATGGCTGCTACCAAACCTGCTAAAATTACTTGTAGATTGATGGAACCGCTTTCAACTGTTTTAGCCACAGTATTGGCTACCTTAAGGTCGAAAAGCCAAAAAGCCAAAAAATTGAATGAAGCTGCCATTAAAACAGCAGGAAATGGAGCCAGCACTTTTGTTGAAACAACTGTGGCAATGGAATTGGCTGCATCGTGAAAGCCATTGATCAAATCAAAAGCAAAAGCCAAAACCAGAATTACAATTAATAGTGTAAACATAAAATGTGTCTTTAGCTTTAGCCTACTAGGAATATTTGATCATGATTGTTTTAATAACATCTGCCACATCTTCAATTTTGTTGCATGCCTTTTCAAGCATCCGCAAAATTTCTTTTTGGCGGATTAATTCAATGGCATCTTTTTCGTTTTCAAACAGGTGTGAAATTGCCATGTGATATAATTCATCGCCATGACTCTCAATCGCGTGGATTTCTTCACAGGCTTTCATAATATTCTCCGGTGATTTTAATCCTTCCAGCCCAACTACTGCTTTTTGTAACTCATTGCATCCTTTATGAATGTTTTTGGCCATTTCGCGCATGTTGGTACTAAAGGTGGTACAGTTGTAAAAAATAATCTTTTCGGAGCAGCCATTCATTAAATCAAGTACATCATCCAAATTTGAAGCTAACTGGTGAATATCTTCCCTATCGAAAGGGGTGATAAAGGTACGGTTCAGTTCATCGAACACTTGCCGGGTAAATACGTCGCCCTGTCTTTCAAGGTTTTTGATTTTTAAACGTATGGTTTTACGTTCCTCCACCTGGTCGTGGTTCACTAATGATACCAATTCATTCGAAGTCTCAAGGATATTTGCCACGGCCGAATTAAATATGGCATAAAACTTTTTTTCCTTTGGACTGAAATACTGCAAGAGATTTGAAAACTTCATATTTATATAATTTAATCCTAATTCCGGTAATTTGTCAAAAATGTGCTGCAAATATCACAAACTATTTTTAATGTTAAAAAATTAGTACAATAATTAATTAAATTTTTAATATTGAAAATCAAACAGTTTTGTATTAAAAGAAAGAGAGAAACAAAATTGCTTCCCTCTCATGTTTATTATTGATATTTTAGGTAAAGAAAAATGTGCTTACCAAGCAAACATAGGTCTGTGGCTCATCATTTTATTTACTTCGGCACAAACTTGTTTAATTACCTTTTCATCGTCTGGATTTGAAAGTACGCGGTCAATAAATTCAACAATAACAGGCATATCGGCCTCTTTCAATCCACGGGTTGTAATGGCAGGTGTACCCACGCGCAGGCCAGAGGTTTGGAATGGGGAGCGGCTATCGAACGGGACCATGTTTTTGTTGATGGTTATATCGGCCAATACCAACGTATTCTCGGCTTTTTTCCCGGTGAGTTCAGGGAATTTGGTCCGTAAATCAATCAGCATGGAATGGTTATCGGTGCCACCAGATATAACTTTGTACCCTTTTTTAATGAATTCCTGAGCCATTACCGAGGCATTCTTTTTCACCTGCATCTGATATTCTTTGTATGAAGGGTCCAACGCCTCACCAAAGGCAACCGCCTTAGCGGCAATAACATGTTCAAGGGGGCCACCCTGAATGCCTGGGAATACAGCAGAATTCAATAATGCCGACATCATTTTGGTTTCGCCTTTGGGTGTTTTCAACCCCCAAGGGTTTTCAAAATCCTTACCCATTAAGATGATTCCTCCACGCGGGCCACGAAGGGTTTTGTGAGTGGTTGATGTAACAATATGGGCATATTTTACGGGGTTTTCCAACAAACCTGCTGCAATCAGACCTGCAGGGTGTGCCATATCAACCATAAAAAGAGCTCCTACTTTGTCGGCAATCTGTCGCATCCGTTTGTAGTCCCATTCACGGGAATAGGCAGATGCACCGCCCACAATCAATTTTGGTTTTTCAACAGTGGCTACATCTTCCATCATATCGTAGTCAACCATTCCGGTATCTTCCTTTACTCCGTAAGAGACGGCACGGTAAAGGATGCCAGATGAATTTACGGGTGAACCGTGTGAAAGGTGCCCACCATGCGAAAGGTCTAAGCCCAGAAAAGTATCACCGGGTTGCAAAACAGTCATAAAGACAGCCATGTTTGCCTGAGCTCCCGAGTGGGGCTGTACATTGGCATATTCGGCGCCATAAAGCTCCTTCAACCGGTCAATGGCCAACTGTTCGGTTTCGTCTACATGTTTACAGCCGCCATAGTAACGGTTTCCGGGGTAACCTTCGGCATATTTGTTAGTCATGCACGAACCCATGGCTTGCATTACCTGCTCGCTCACAAAATTTTCCGATGCAATCAATTCGATTCCATTTTTTTGGCGGTGATATTCTTTGTCAATAATTTCAAATACTTTTTCGTCTCTTTTCATAATTCTTATGTTTTATTTGATATGTTGATGATTTCAATGATTCGTCAAAAATACAGAAATCCGGTACATGGATTCATGACAGATAATATCTTTTAAAACAATTTTGCATAAAAAAACCGGTCGCAAAACCGGTTTTTCTGGCGGGCTATTATACCACGTGAAATTGTCTTTTAAAGTTTTCTTCGAGCGAGATGAATGTTTCGGTCCGTTCGATACCTTCAATTTTCTGTAACTTTCCAGATAAAATATCTTTTAAATGTTCGTTATCGCGGGTGACTACTTTGATGAACAACGAATATTCCCCGGTGGTATAATGGCATTCCACAATTTCGGGAATTTGCTCCAGTTGTTTCAACACATCGTTATACAACCCTGCCTTGGTAAGGTAGATTCCCATGTAGGCACAGGTTGACAACCCAATGGATTTTGGGTTGATAATAAATTCGGAACCGGTGATTACTCCCAATTTGATTAAACGTTGAATGCGCTGATGGATAGCAGCTCCTGAAACGTTGCATTCACGGGCAACTTCCAAATATGGAATCCGCGCGTTTTTTGCGACTAACGATAAAATTTTCTTATCTAATTCGTCGATTAAAGAATGGGTTGACATAATTCCTGAATTTATAAATTAAAACAAAAGTTTAGTTTTTACTTTGAAACACAAATAAAATATAAAATATCGGTAATAGATTACTTTTTTTTATATTCTTTAACAGCAATATATCCTTTGTGTTTAAAGCATCAGAATTTTAGGTTCACATTTGAGGATTCCTTTTTCGTAAAAAAAATATACTTTTGGAAAACAGACAATACAAACTATTACAAACACCAATTCAATTCGTAAAATGGCTGCTAAACAATTCTTTCGCCCCTTTAAAAAAGCATTTAAGATTCTGGCTTATTTTATTGGTATTGTTCTTTTGTTGCTCATTGTTTTGTTAGTTACTGCAAAACTGGCGGAGGATACAATTACCGATTTGGCCATGAAAAAGGTCAGCCAAACCATAAAGGCGCCCGTGGCTATCGACAAAGTATCATTCAATCTTCTACGGAGATTTCCGTTAGCTACCATCGAATTGCAAGGCATTTGCCTGGGAGCTCCCGATTCACTGCTTACTTGCGATTCAACGGTTTTAGTCAGAGATACCCTCATGAATATTGGCCGGGTATATGTTTCGGTAAAATCAAAGCCCCTGATGGATGGTGTGATTGACATTGTAAAGATTGAACTGGAGCAGGTACAGCTCAGTTATTTGGTTGCTGCCGATAGTTCAACCAATTTCGATTTTTTGATGGATACAACGGCTACCGATACCGTGCCTGAACCACAAGTGGCTGAAGATACAACCTCTGTTCCGTTGAACTTATCGCTAGAGGAATTTTTATTAACCGACATCCGTTGTTTTTATTCCGATAGTACCCTGAAAGCTCAGGCTCAGGTTAACATTCCCGAAATGAAAATCAGTGCCCGCGCCCAGGGCGATATGTATGCGGCCCGCATCAAAGGAAACATAAAACTTACCAATTGTGCTTTTGAAGGTACCAACCTGAACCTGATGAAGGAAACCGAGGCCCGGTTCGATGTTGATTACGATGCCGATAAAGCTACCATCCACAATCTGGCCCTGTTAACCGATGGCGCTGAACTTTACGCCTCGGGAACGGCTATAGTTAAAGATACCATTACCACCGATTTGGTAATTGAAGGCAAAAAGATAAACCTGAAAGAGCTCATGAAATATGCTCCGGCTGATATCTTAAAAGAATATGGCGTACGGAATGCCGAAGGAATTCTTTCATTTAAAGCTACAGTAAAAGGAGATTATTCCGATTCGTTGATGCCACGTGTTGATGCCAGCATTGAATTCGAAAACGGATTGATGGATACCAAAGATTATCCGTTAATCAGAAACATGGAATTAAAAGGTTTTGTAACCAATGGCGAAAAATGCACCAACCAAACAACCCTTGCAAAATTCGAAACCGTACATGCCAAAATCGGTAACAGCCGGTTCGATGCCGCTTTTGAAGTTTCGGACCTCGACCACATAAACTATGTTTTTGAAACCCACTCAACCATTGATGTTACTGACTTTGCATCATTTATCCCCGATTCATTGCTCGAATCGATCACTGGTGTGGTGAAAATTGATTTTAAAACGAAGGGAGTTTTACCCGATTCCATTGGCGACGATTTTACCGATTACGCAATGGCCCGAACAACGGCAAAAATGGAATTACAGAATTTTAACATTACGATGGATTCTGCACTGTCAGTTAAAAAAATGGGCGGTACTTTTATTTACGAACCCAACCGTTTTACGGTGAAAAACTTTACAGTCTCGGTTCCCGATTACAAAGTAAAACTGAAAAATACCGGTTTCGATACCCGGTTTACAGGAAGCATCAACCACATGGATAAAATGACCGTAGATGTGAAAAATTTCAGGCTTGAAACCGATAGCTCGCAAATTACAGCATCGGTATTCCTGAAAAACCTTGAACAACCCGAATACCGTTTCAATGGCCAGGTGAACTTAAATCTGGCCGAAATTAAAAACATGGTTCCCGATACCTTAGTAACCGTCCTTGATGGAATTTTTAATTTACAGATGCAATCGGCCGGAAAAATCAACCTCGATTCCATAGCCGACCAGTCCACCGATTTAGCCTTCAAAAACAGCACCTTTAAAATGGCTGTAAGCAACATGAATGTGGTTTTACCCGATAGTTCCCTTGTGTTGCACAATTTTTCAGGAAAGGTTTTTATGAAAGATGATTCCATTGCTATTGAAAAAGTGCATGGAAATTACTCGGGCATTGATTTTAAGATAGATAATACACAAATCTGGAATGTGTACAAGGCTTTTATGAAAAACCTCCCGCAATACGATTTAATTGTACATACCGATGTGGAACTGGGTACCATTGAAAATGAATTTATACAGGCCATGATGGCTACTGATACCACCGCAGTTGATTCATCTGCAACTACGAATGAAAAAGTAATGAATGAAACTGTTGCTGAGAATACCCAATCAACCCCGGTAACCGATTCAACCTCAGTGGATACCCTGGGTGCCGGAGCCTTTTTACCCAACTATAAAGAATTGGGAATGCCTCATTTTGTGGTATATGGAAAAATGGGAGTTAAAAAAATTACCTACGAAAAAAATGTGATTGACGATATCTCCATGCTTTTCCGTTTCTCCGATAGTTTATATGTGATTGACCAGTTTAAACTTAAAACCTGCGGCGGAGAGGTGAATACATCACTGAAATTTGATGCCCGCAAGTGGGAGCAACCTGTAGTTGACATTAAAAATGCAGTTGAACATCTGGATGTTAAACAATTATTGATGGTAAACGATAATTTTGGCGATACCGCTTTAACCTACGATAAAGTCAGTGGAATACTTACCAGTGATTTCAATGTCAGGGCCTTTTATGTAAAAGGCGATTGGCCCACTGAAAAAATCAGAGCTAAAGGAACTTTAAAATTGACCGATGGTAAAATTTATAACTATCCGCCATTGGTCGATCTCTCTATGAGTATCGGTGGTTTAAAAGAACTTGATAAATTGGACTTTAATACCCTAACAACCAGCATATTTGTATTTAAGGACAAAATTTATATTCCCAAAACTGACATTGTTAGTTCGGCATTAGATATTTCGGCAGCAGCCATGCAGAGTTTTAAAGAGGATTTTGAATATCATTTGGTACTTCATTTAAATGATGTTTTGATTGGTAAATCGGAGAAATTATTAAGACAGCAAGCAGAACAAAGTAAAAAAGAGGGGGAAACTGAGGAAAGAGATGGGCTGAAACTGGTTGCTATGGAAATTGCACCCGATAAAAAATATGGATTCGATAATGTGAAACTTTATAAAAAGTTTTTAAATGAAATAAATAAACAGGAAGGGTTCCTCAACCTTTTATTTAATCCATTATTGGTGAATTTCAGTACCGATTTTGATCGTACCATTCGTAATAAAGAACTGCTTGAAAAGTTGAATAATCCCGGTTCAGGAACAAAGGAATAATTGGTCATAGTTTTGAAAAAAAAGAACTTTTTTATTAGTTTACTAATAATAGTTACAAGTTTATTTTTTGTAGCAGGTTACTATTTATATAAGAAAAACCAGAATATCCAATATGTGAAACAAATTCAGCCGCATGAATTGGATATTGTTTATGGCTCGGACTCTGCTCAACTCACCGTTTATCTTTATTTCAGGTATGATTGTGTTTATTGTCGGAAATTTTTTACCGATGCTTTTCCACCGTTAAAAAAGGAATTTATCGATCGAGGAAAGGTTAAGTTGGTTGTAAAACTGGTGAATTTAACAAATGAGGAACCCATCCAGAATTCACTTAAAACAATAGTCTGCATCCATCGGTTTGGAAATTCTGAACCATTACACCAATTATTGTTGCTTGAACCTCGGGTGGTTTATACCCCGGAATTTGAAAATACCACCCAGGAGTTTATCGAAAAAGATGAATTTGTAGCAGAATGTATGCTGAGTGGTTTAGCCGATAATTATTTATTGGGGAATAAACTGGAGTTTAACCGGATAAAACTTACCGGAACCCCTACTTTTGTTATAAATAATCATATTTACAAAGGTTTTAAAGCTTATGATAGTTTTAAAATTGTTATTGAAAAAGAGCTTTCCACAGTTTTGAGGTAACTGTAATATTTTTTAATTTGCACCCGGATTTTTCGTAATTGATTCATTAAAAACAAATAACTTAAAACAAAACCAATGAAAGCAACCAAGTATTTTTTTATGTTAGCTCTTGCGGTTTCAATATCATTTATTTCATGTGAAACCGAAGATACTGAATCATGTGATGCAGAAAATTTATCAGATGATTTTAATTGCCCTACGAGTGTTGATGCAGTGGCAACTTTTTGTAGCGATGGGGTAAACAACTCTTATTACACGTTTGGCGGTACTGATTATCAATGTACCGGTGTTGAAGCAAGCACTTGTGACGCAGCTATTCAGGCAATTGGTGCTAAATTAATCGAAGCTGGTTGTAGTGGGAAAAAATCAGGGAGTATTGATGCTGCAAATATCAAATTAACCGCTATGGCTGAAAAATTATTAGAAGAAGTGCGGACCAAATCACTTTGTCAATAGCATGGTAAATAGTTGAAATAAAAAATCCTAAGAGCACATCTTAGGATTTTTTATTTCAACAAAATGCGGGTCAAAAAAAACCCTTCTTCATTTTCTTTAATTTTGCTTCAAGAGCTTCTCCTCTAAGGTTAATGGCTATAATTACCCCATTACCATCAATTAAAAAATTAGTAGGTACACTTTTAATGTTATACAATTTAGCTGCCTGGTTGGTCCAGCCTCTTAAATCGCACACATGATAGGGCCAAATTAATCCATCTTTGTTAATAGCCTCAACCCACGATTCGTATTTCATATCCAGCGAAACACTAAAAACAGTAAATCCGGTTCCATCCTTAAATTCCGCACCTTTATACTTTTGATAGGCTTTAATCAGGTTTGGGTTTTCTTTCCGGCATGGGCCGCACCAGCTGGCCCAAAAATCAATCAACACCACTTGCCCCCTTAAATCGGAGAGTTTAAAATCTTCGCCGTTTACCGATTTTTGAACAATCTCCGGAGCTATCTGCCCAACTTCCGGGAGTTGGGCCAACACACCGGAGATATTCAGGTTTATCAGTATTCCGATCATCAATAGCTTTTTCATCTTACATCTTTTGGGTTATCAGGGCGAAGATAAAAATTATTTATTGAAAAATAAGCCGGACTGAAAAACCAAGACTCATTTTTACGGTTTTAGCTGATTCCGTATTTTTATTACGGGATTTTGGCTAGAACAACCCCTCCACCGACAAATACCGTTCGCCGGTATCGTAAGCAAAAGTCAACACCTTTTTGCCTTTCAGTTCAGGTAGTTTTTGAGCAACGGCAGCCAACGAAGCCCCACTGGATATACCTACAAACAGCCCCTCTTCGCGTGTGGCTTTTTGGGCATAGGCAAAAGCTTCATCCTTACTCACTTTAATAACGCCATCCAGGAGATCGGTATATAAATTTTTAGGTATAAAACCTGCGCCAATGCCTTGCAACGGGTGAGGGCCTGGAGCGCCTCCGCTAATAACCGGTGAAAGTTCGGGTTCCACGGCAAAAACTTTCAGTTGCGGAAACCTGGCTTTTAGCACTTGAGCCACCCCACTGATGTGTCCGCCCGTTCCTACGCCGGTTATCAAATAATCGAACCCATTGGGGAAATCGTTCAAAATTTCCTGAGCAGTGGTACTACTATGGATTTCGGGATTTGCTGCATTTTCAAATTGCATGGGAATCCAACCACCCAATTCCTGTTTCAATTCATTGGACTTTTCAATGGCACCTTTCATACCTTTTTCGCGGGGTGTTAAAACCAGTTCCGCTCCATAGGCTGTAACCAACCGCCGACGTTCAACGGACATGCTTTCGGGCATTACCAGGATAAGGCGGTATTTTTTAACTGCGGCTACCAATGCCAGGCCAATCCCGGTATTTCCTGAGGTAGGCTCAATAATCACCGTGTTAGGTTTTAAAAGCCCTTCTTTCTCGGCAGCCTCAATCATCGAAAGGGCAATCCGGTCTTTGATGCTCCCTCCGGGGTTTTGCTTTTCCAGTTTTACCCACACTTCGGCCTGGTTATCGAACAGCCGGTTGATTTTCACCGTTGGGGTGTTCCCAATCAATTCAAGTACATTGTTTGCTTTCATTTTATATGTAGTTAGTAGTTAATAATTTAGTGTCAAGTAGTCAGTATCAAGATTTCAGACACGGGGTTTTGAGGCACGAGATATGAGACAATTAGTAATTAACAATTTAGCAATCCAACAATTTAACCATTCCCAAATGAACCCATGATTTCCCGTCTCCGTTTTAAATCACAAAATCAATCACCGTATCGTATTCCGGGTTTTTATTTTTCACAAATATTTCGCTTTTGTTGAGTACAATGGAATAGGGTTCAACGCTATCGGTGAGCCACACATTTCCGCCAATGATGGAATGGTGCCCTACAACGGTTTTGCCTCCTAAAATGGTGGTGCCCGAATAGATGGTTACATTATCTTCGATGGTTGGATGCCTTTTTTTACCTGCTTTTTCTTTACTAACGCTAAGTGCACCCAGCGTTACCCCTTGGTACATCTTTACATGGTTACCGATTTGGGTGGTTTCACCAATGACCACGCCCGTACCGTGGTCGATGCAAAAAGCCTCGCCAATTTGCGCCCCGGGATGGATGTCGATGCCTGTATGCTTGTGTCCGTATTCCGAAAATAACCTGGGCAATACCGGGATATTTAGCTGGTAAAGTTCATGGGCAATGCGGTAAATACAGATGGCATAAAAACCCGGATAGCTGACAATGACCTCCTCGATGGCTTCGGCCGCCGGGTCGCCCTCATAAATGGCAGTGGCATCTTTAATGAGTAAATCATAAATTTTAGGAAAGGAACCAATAAACTGGTCTGCTACTATCACCGTTTGCTCTTTTTCATAACTGATGGATTGCAACAGCCGGATGGTCTGTTCGTGGATGCTTTCAAATTCCTGTTCCACCGACGGGCAATCGCGTTTGCTTAAAATGGGAAAAAGAAACTCAACAATGTCGTTCAATAGCCGGTAACTTGCCCGGAGCGGAGGGACTTTTCCTACGGAACTCCGCCGGAATTGGCCAATCTGGTTAAAAAATTCTTTGTTGTTCATGGTATTTTACAAAAAAAGCCCTCTCATAATTGAAAGGGCCCGTGTTTATTTACTAATTCTATTTGTATGTATCAACTTAACAAACAAAACAGGCCCCTGCTGCTTTTCATACAACAACACATATGGTTCCTATTTTGCATTTTATTTGTCATTTTTATATAATTTCAGATGCAAAAGTATGAATTTAAAAGTTAAATGCAAGAGTTGGTTGAAAAATATTCATCTATAGGTATCTTAGTATTAGTTTTCATTTAAGTTAATATTCCCCATCTTTTCAATATTTCCCATAAAAAGTGGTTAATTTGTAACTCAATTTTATTTAATTCGACCAACGACTAAAATCTAATTAAACCAAATTTGTATGAAGACACTAAAACTTTTGATGAGCTTTTTTCTATTGTGGACTGCCACTGGATTGAGTGAAGCTCAGGAGGGGCTGGACCCGAACAAACCGTTGCCATTAAACCCAAATGTCCGTTACGGAAAACTTGATAACGGATTGACCTATTATGTGTTGCACAACGAAGAACCCAAGGAACGGGCCAGTTTTTATATTGTCCAGAATGTGGGTGCCATACTCGAAAACGACGAGCAGAACGGGCTTGCCCACTTTCTGGAGCACATGGCTTTTAATGGTACCCAGAACTTTCCAGGCAAAGGAATCCTGAATTATCTGGAAAAATATGGCGTTGCTTTTGGCCGTAACATTAATGCCTACACCAATGTGGATGAAACGGTTTACAACTTAAGCAACGTTCCCACAACAAACCCCAATTTGCTCGATTCTACCTTATTGGTTTTACACGACTGGAGCCATTACCTGTTATTGACCGAAGAGGAAATAAACAGCGAACGCGGTGTGATCCATGAAGAATGGCGTACCCGCCGTTCGGGGCAAATGCGCGTGTATCTGGAAAGCCGCAAATATATATTCCAGGACTCTAAATATGCCGACCGCGATGTTATTGGAAGCCTCGATGTGATTGACCACTTTGAACCAAAAGTGATCCGCGATTTTTATCACGATTATTACCGTACCGATTTGCAGGCCATTATTGTGGTAGGTGATATTGATGCCGCCCGGATAGAGGAGAAAATCAAAGCCATGTTTTCACCCATTCCGGCAGTTGAGAATCCCAAGGAACGCAAATACTTTGAGGTACCCGGAAATGCCGAACCCGTTGTAGGAATTATTACCGATCCTGAGGCTGGCGGCCTGCGTTTTACCTTTTATTGCAAACACCCTTCGACAGCCTTCGCTAAAAAAGATATGACCTACTATCGTCAGAATTTAGCTGATGAACTATATTCAAACATGATGGGGATGCGTTTCGACGAGATGGTCCAAAAAGGCAACCCGCCCTTTATTGGCGCTTATACCGGTTATTACAATATGGCCCGGTTGGCCGATGTTTACACCGTTGGAGCCAATCTGAAAGAAGATAATATTGCAGGAGGGATTGAATCGGCTTTGACAGAAAATGAACGGCTGCACCGTTTTGGTTTTGTTGCCAGTGAACTGGAACGGGCTAAAACATCGATGCTCAGCGAATTTGAGAAGAACTACAAAGAACGGAACAAACAGTTGAACGACCGCCTGGTCCGCGAATTGCAATACCATTTTTTGGTGAATGAACCGGCCCCGGGTATTGAACTGGAATACAATTTAGCACAGCAATTGCTTCCTACCATTACATTAGACGAACTAAATGCGTTGGCAAAAAAATGGAATACGGTTGAGAATCAAATTTATATACTATCGGGTCCTGAAAAAGAGGGGCTGGTGTATCCAACTAAAGATCAATTGCTCAGCATTGCGGCCAAAGTCAAAAATGCCGAATTGAAACCTTACGAAGATAAAGTTATTAATGAACCATTGATTGCTGAAACGCTTACAGGTTCAGTGGTAGCTAAAGGACAGGTACTTACCGATTTTGGAGCTACCGAGTGGACTTTGAAAAATGGTGTAAAGGTGGTGGTTAAAACGACCGACTACAAAGAAAACGAGATTTTGATGAGCGCTTACAGCGAAGGGGGAAGTTCCTTATACTCAGCAACTGAATTACCAACCATTCAGATGATTGGGAATTTTATGGGGGCTTTTGGGGTAGGCAAATTCGACCAGGTGAGCCTGCAAAAATTATTAACCGGAAAAGTGGTTAAACTGTCACCTTATGTAGGCGAATTGTACGAAGGATTACAGGGTAGTTCATCTATTAAGGATTTTGAGACATTGTTGCAATTGGCCTATCTGCAAATGGAACAACCCCGTTTCGACGAAGAGGCATTCAGCGCGTTAAAATCGCGTTACCTGGCTTCGGTGGCCAATCTGGATGCCGACATCAATAAAACCTTCAGGGATTCAGTCACGCTGGTGTCGAACAACTACAACCCCCGCACCGTATTGATGAATACAAACACCGTCCAAAAGCTGGATTTTGCTACCATGCAAAAGGTTTATCAGGAACGTTTTGCCGATGCCGCCAATTTTACGTTCGTGTTTGTAGGAAATATTGATACTGTACAGGTAAAACCTTTGATTGAGAAATATTTGGGGAGCCTGATCACGGAAGAACGGAGCGAAAAGTGGATGGATACCAAAGTGGAATATCCCAACGATGGGACCATGAAACATTTCCAAAAAACCATGGAAACCCCGAAAACCACCATCTATCTGAATTTACATGGCGAAATGAAATACAACCCGACCAACCGGATTCTGTTAGACATGGTTGCTGAATTGCTCGACAAGCGTTACACCGATGTTATCCGCGAAGAGGAGGGAGGAACCTATGGAGTTTCGGTCCGTGCCAATGTAAGCCATTTCCCCAAAGAACAATATAGCCTGATTGTAGCTTTTGATACCGACCCGGCCAAGTCGGATAAACTGAAAGGGATTGTGTATGCCGAAATGGATTCAATTCATAGCAAAGGCGTGAAACTGGACGATTTGAACGAGGCTATGAAAAACTTCATCAAAGTGCGCCAGGAAAACCTGCGCAAAAACAATTACTGGATGAGCGCCATCAACCAATACTACCAACATGGTGAAACCGTTGTGGTCCCTTCGGCTTACGAGGATATTGTGAATGCCGTTACCCCGGAACAGGTGGAAGCGTTTGCTAAAACCTATTTGCCAAAATCGGCCAGATTTGAGGTGGTTATGAGCCCTGCCCAATAGAGATAAAACTTTTTATAAAAAGAGGCTATCCAACATTTGGGTAGCCTTTTTGTTTGTGGTCTCTGTATGTTACCGCAAAATCGCTAAGCCGCAATGAATAATAGTACACTGGTGCCGCAGAAGGTTATGATTTCTTATGATTATCAAACAGTAATTGTTAACCTCTCACAAGCAACCACAACGGAAGTATCCCATCGTGGCGGGATTATAGGGGGGAATATTTCACCGCAATGAATAGTATCAATAAACCTGTCAGGTTTCAAAAACCTGACAGGTTTGTCGTTGTAGCGGGGATTTGTACCTAAAAGCACGGGTTTTAAATCTGGACTGTTTTTAAAGTCCCTTTTAGGGGTTTGAGGTGGAATCCTTCTCGCCAAGCAGCCATGAATCTTCCACCGCAAAGACGCTAAGGTGCGAAGAAGGTAACACCGACCTCTGGTCGGTTTTTATAATGAAGGATGACAAAAACATAATAGAAGATGGTAGAAACATGGTTGAAGATGGAAGAAATAGGTACGCGGGAGGTATATTTATAAAGGTTGTTGAATTATTCATTAGCTAATTGGCACATTAACAAATCAGCACATTATCTCCCGTCCCGATCTCTTAATCTCTTGTCTTGAATTCAGGGTATTGCTGATACTCAGGAAAAATTCTACCCGAAATATGTGAAAAATGGTAGAAATAGTTTAAATTTATAAGTTGCAAAACGATGAAAACCCATTCATTATGAAGCCATTTCACAGTTTTCATTTGTTAATTATGGGCGGTATTGTTTTTTCAATACTTTCCTGTTCTATTATAGAGCCGCCTGAGAATTCCAACCCTATCGATCCTTTGAACCCTGAATTTGAATTACCTGAGGCCACCATTACTTCGCACTTTGATGGGCAAATTGTATTACAACCCGATATAACATTTAAATGGAAAGGAAGATTTACCAATTCCCTCTATTCGTTTAAATTAGAGGGCCGTGACAAATCCTTTAGTTCATGGCAAAATCTGCAGGCTGCTACCTATAATTATATCGATGAAGGGGTTTACATATTCCAGGTAAAGGAAAAATTGGGTGAATATGAGCAAACTCTTCCCACTTCCGCTACCATTACCATGGATGCCTTGCAGCAGACCTCATTGATATTCGTGCCCTGGTATCAAAAAATTACTGCCGATACTGAAGGATATATGGATTTATGTTTGGAAGAGGTGGTTGATTTTAAAGGATTAACTTCAAAAATCAGTTTAGGGGAATCTATTACCATCACCAGAATAGAAGGGAACAATACCATTATAGGGAATGATGGGGGAAGCTGGGTATTGTTGACCAATTCGCTGGATGCAATGAATGCCGACCATCTGGTTGCTATAGATGGAGTGTTGCTTGGCGGTAACCCCAACGGTTTTAGCGGCAGTTGCCCGTTATGCCGGATTTACTTTAGTGCCGCCGGAGATGGGCAGCTTACAACCATGCCCGATTCGACAAAAATTAGAAATACAGCGAATGAAAACATTGACATAGCTGTTTTCCGAGGAGCTTTGGTTGTTTGTCAATAACCTGTTTGTGTATAGTATTAGCTTAAATCCAAAAATTGCGAATGATGCAGACGCATACCAATCAAAAAATGAAAGCCTTTTGCATCTGGATATTGCTGCTTATGGTATCTGTGGCGGCAGAATCTCAGGTTACCAACGGTTACCGTCCGAAACTTTTATGGGATGTGGCTTCGGGGGCCGAGAAATATTACTTACAGGTATCTAACGATTCTTTGTTTGCTTCTACCGTTTTTGATGATTCAACGATTACAAATAATTACCGGCAGGTTGGCCCATTGGCATCGAACAGGAAGTTTTATTGGAGAGTAAAAGCCAAAGTATCAGAGGTGTGGGGTGCATATTCATCCGCGGATAGTTTTAGAACGGAGTTAGCACCCCCGTACGCCACGGTTTCTATCCGTAAATCGTTTACCTCGCCAGGCAGTAAGCCCACCGGGTTTGCCTCTGATGGGAAAAACCTTTGGATGATCGACGATTTGGGGAATATTTACAAAATGGATACCTCGGGTAATGTGCTGTCAACCTTTGCTGCACCCAATCCACCGGTCACCGATCTATCCTGGGATGGCGAAGGGCTGTGGTTGGGCGATAACCCGCAGCATAAAATAGACTCCTTGGGGAACCCAATGGATACATTACCGGTGTATTACTATAGCGACAGCGGATTGGAATGGGATGGAAAATTCTTTTGGGTTGGCGATTATAATTTCAGCGATATATACAAACACAAACCCGACGGCACTTTACTGTATAGCTTTTCACCTTCCGGTATGTGGGGGCATCCCACCGGGATATCTTTTGACGGGATCAACCTCTGGATAGCTGATTCTGGTGAAGGATCCGATAGTTATAGTGATATTTATAAATATTCTACCACCGGAGTTCTTGTGGCCAGTTACGATATTACCGGCCTGGGCATAGCCAGAAACTGGGGATTCAATTGTGTTGCCTGGGACGGCGAATCGCTCTGGTATGCCAGTGCGGAAGGGTTAACCATTTATCGGCTCAATGTGCCTTACTATCATAGCGCCCCGGTTGCACCCGTGCTTGTAAGTCCGGTAAACAGTGCAACCGATCAATTAAATACAACCACTTTTAGCTGGAACGAAAGTTTGGATGCCACCAGCTACAGACTTCAAGTTTCAAAAGCTGCTGATTTCTCAAAAATCATCTACGATAATTCAGGTATTACAACAACTTCACAAGAGGTTGGCGGTTTATTGAACAGCACCACTTACTACTGGAGGGTCTGCGCATCGAGCCTAAACTATACAGGCAGCTATTCTGCGGTTTACAGCTTTACCACAACCATGTATGCACCGCCAACTCCAATTTTGGCATCACCAGAAAACAATGCCGTTGATCAGCTTACAAGCCTTAACCTACTATGGAATGCGGTCCTGGGTGGCACTACCTACCAGTTACAGGTTGCCACAAGCTCCGACTTTGGCTCAGGGTTAATTGTTGATAATAATTCAGTAGCAGATACCATCTTTTCACTCTCGGGACTTGTTAATAATGTTACTTATTACTGGCATGTAAAGGCACAGAATATTGTGGGGACTAGTGATTTTAGCACCACATATCAATTTACCACCCGCGAAGGAGTTTTATATGTAGCAACCACCGGGAATGATGCCAATGACGGAACGACTGCTTTGCCATTAAGAAATATCCAGACTGCCTTGAATAGGGTTTTAAGCGGAGACACCATAAAAGTTGCAGCAGGTAGCTATAGTCAGGTACTTAACACGGTTGTATCTGTTAAACTATTAGGAGGTTACAGTAGCTCATTTTTAAATGATGAAAGAGATATCTTCAACCACAAGACAGTAATCGAGGGTATAAGTACCAAGATGCTCACCGATCAGTATGCTTCCACCATTGATGGGTTTATTTTCAATGGCACCACCAGCGTTACCGATGAAATTATTACCTTGAACAATGGCTCCGTCTTTTCACATAATGTGGTAAAGGGTATTTACAATGCGTACCCAACAGGAATCAGAGTAAATGGAGGAGCAACAGTAATCAATAATACCCTTTACGTTTGTTACTGGGGGATTGATATTCAATCTGGTACCGGAACACCAAACATTCGGAACAATATTATCGAAAATGGCTCATACGGTATGAATACTTACGCTTTTTCGTCTGCAGTGAGGACATATAACAATGTGCACCCGCTTTATCAGGAATATAGTGGTACAGATCAGAACCCGGGGATTGGTGATATTACTCAAGATCCCATGTTCAAGGATGCAGATAATATGGATTTCCGTTTGCTGGAAAACTCCCCATGCGTTGATGCCGGCGATCCGGGCGATGCAGCCGGGGGCGAAATGTATTGGGACACCCGAATTGATATGGGGGTTTATGGCGGAACCAAACATTCACCCTATTTGCCGCCTGTACCGACTGCTGCACCTGTATTAGCAAGTCCTATTGATGGAGCCGCTCATCAGCCCTTAGATGTAGCTTTAGTCTGGCGCGCCACCCCCGAAACCAGCCAATACCATGTACAGGTTTCAACCGATAATTCGTTTGTGGTTGTTGATTTTGACTACCCTTTGGTAACAGATACCACGAAAGTATTAACGGGTTTAGCCTTAAACACCACCTATTACTGGCGGGTTTGTGCTGTGGTTACATTGGGGTCCAGTGAATATTCTGCCATAAACTTGTTTATTACCACTCCGGGAATCTTATGTGTCGCCAATTCAGGCAACGATACCAATGATGGCTCAACTTCTGCACCGTTAAAAAACATTCAAACGGCACTCAACCAGGCTGTTTCCGGTGATACCATTAAAGTGGCTACCGGTTCGTACAGTCAGTACCTGAATACCTTAACAGATGTTGTTTTGCGTGGTGGGTACGATAGTACCTTTTGGGAAGGGAACCGCCATATCTTCAAAAATAAAACGGTATTAAACGGGGTTAGTACCATTGTGCTGAACGATACCAAGGCTTCCACCATTGATGGGTTTGTATTTAATGGTGGTTCAAGCGTAACCGATGCGGTGGTAAAAGTGTACAACGGTTCTGTCTTGATCCGCAATGTATTTCAGAATTTAACGGCCACCGCTTCTAACAACATTGAAGTGTACGGAGGAGCTACTGTGGTTAATAATACCGTTTACAATGGTTCCGCAGCTATTGAAATCAATTCAGGTACCGGAACACCCGTGATACGCAACAACATTTTCAGTTATACCTCATTTGGTGTGAGGACTCTTAGTTATGATGCCACTGTCAGGACATACAACTGTGTGTTTGGGAATACCTTTAGTTACACCGGTTTTGATGAAAACCCAGGCAATGGCGACATTACTCTGGATCCCTTGTTCAAAAACCCTTTGGACAATGATTTTAGGTTACTGCAGGGTTCACCGGCAATTGACGCGGGTCATCCCGATGTCCAGTACAACGACCCCGATGGCAGTACCAACGACATGGGTGCCTATTGGTATGTGGCACCTCCGGCAGCCCCGGCAAACCTTTCAGCTACTGCCGGCGTTATGCAGGTAACCCTGCAATGGGATCAGAACACGGAAGCTGATTTTTTACGCTACCGCATTTATGGTGGAACCACGGCAAATCCAACTGTTAAAATGGATTCAACCACCAATAGAATTACCGACACCTCAAAAGTCATTACCGGATTGACCAACGGGGTTACCTATTATTTCCGCATCACGGCAGTGGATAGTTCAGGGTTAGAGAGCGGTTACAGCAACGAGGTGGGTGCAACACCGCTTGGACCGGATATTCCGCCAGGAGTTCCCGTTAATCTGGCTGCAACTGCCGGCGATATGCAGGTGACCCTGCGATGGAATCAGAACACGGAACCGGATTTCCTTCGGTACCGTATCTACGGCGGGACTACGGCCAACCCAATTGTTAAAATGGATTCAACAATGGATGGGATTGCCGATACCTCAAAAGTCATTACCGGATTGACTAACGGGGTTACCTATTATTCCCGTATCACGGCAGTGGACAGTTCAGGGTTGGAGAGCGGTTACAGCAACGAGGTTACAGTAACACCCGTTGGTCTGGTTGCCTACTACCCCTTCAACGGTAATGCCAACGACGAGAGTGGGAGTGGCTATAATGGAACGGAAAATAATGGAGTTACCTTGGTTACCGATAGATTTGGTAATGCCAATAGTGCCTATAGCTTTGATGGGGTGGATGACTATATTGATATTTCCGCTTCAAGCATAATAAGCTTTACAGGTGATTTTACTACAAATTCATGGGTAAAAGTTAGCGAGGCTGATTTTGATTTTATCTTATTTGGAGCAGGCTCAACACCCACTCATATAATGCTAGAATCAGGTGTGGATAGTGTCAAACTAACTTATCATTATACTGATGGTTTTTCCTGGTATGCAAACACCTCCGATCTGAGCTTCCCTAAAAATGAGTGGGCAATGGTATCGGTTGTTCGAACCGGGAATACTATAAAAATGTATATCAATGGTGCTATTAGTGGTATTTTCTCGGATATTTACGCAGGTGATGCAGGCTTCAATATGGTAGGTGGTAATAGCTCAGCAGACCCATCAAGATACCTACATGGTAGTATAGATGATATTGCAATATATAATGTAGTACTTACAGATACTGAAATCTCCCAGCTCTACGCCAACTACCATGCACCAGCACGTTTTTCGGTGAGTTCAATTCTAGGGCAAAATATCCTTACCTGGGATTCCACGGGGTATCAGAATCTGGAGAAGGTCAGTATTTATAAAAATGGTACTCTCCTTTCTGAGGTTACAGTGGATGGCACAGAAGATACACTTTACGTGGATAACACTATTACCCAAGGAACCACCTACAGCTACCATATCACCTCGCTGGATGATTACGGGAATACCAGTCAACCCTCAGATACCCTTGAGGTGGTAAGCACTCCTTACTTTTCTGAAATTGATGCCGGGATAATAGGCGTTGAAAGTGGTTCGGTTGATTTGGGCGACTACGATAACGACGGTGATTTGGATTTACTTGTAACAGGATATGATGGAACAGATAGTTCAACCAAAGTTTACCGAAATGATGGTAATATGGCTTTTACTGAACAATCTGATATCTCGTTACCTGATATCCACAATAGTTCCGTAGAATGGGGGGATTACGATAATGATGGCGATTTGGATATACTCCTATCAGTTACAGCAGTTTATCGGAACGATGGAAACAATGTCTTTACAGAGATGACAGGAAACAATTTTCCCGGTATCGATTACGGTTCATTGTCCTGGGGCGATTACAACAATGATGGGTTACGTGATTTTATTGTAACTGGTCATTATAACAATAGGCCTGTTGCTAAAATCTACAGAAATTTTGGAGACGGATCGTTTATCGAACAATCGGATATTTCAATGATGGGTGTTTTTTATAGCGCAGTTGCCTGGGGCGATTACGATAACGATAATGACCTCGATCTTTTAATCTCCGGGGAAAGTTCAACCGGATATGTATCAACTATATACCAGAATGATGGCAATAACATTTTTACTGAGTCCTGGAGTTTTGTTGGTGTAAATCATGCCTCAGTTGCCTGGGGCGATTATGATGATGATGGATGGTTGGATATCGTTTTGACTGGGGACGATGGTTCTGGCCTGATCTCAAAAATTTACCGGAATAATGCCGGAAATTCCTTCACTGAACAAACTGGTATTGTTTTACCAGGAGTTGATGGTAGTTCAGTTAACTGGGGCGATTTTGATAATGATGGTGATACCGATCTGCTTATTAATGGTAATGGAATAAGCGAAACAAAAATATTTCGGAATGAGGGGGGGAATCAATTCAATGAGATTACGGATTTGAACTTAACGGCTGTTCGCAACAACTCTTCAACTTCAACCAAATGGGGCGACCTGGATAATGATGGTGATTTAGATATTCTTCTCACAGGGCTATCAACTGGTCCAATCTCAAAAATATACTGTAATAATACCGTCATTAATAACACCCCCCCGGCAGCACCTGCTAATCTATCGTTTTCCTCAAATGATGCTAATGCTGTCCACCTGAATTGGGATGCTGCTACCGATGATATGACACCATCGGGCGCTTTAACCTGCAATATACGTGTTGGTACAACCCCCGGCGGATTTGATATTGTTAGCCCTCATGCCTTAAGTAACGGTAAATTAACCCTCCCCGGTATGGGCAATGCACAGATGGGAACCGACTTTTATTTAAAGAATCTGGCACCAGGCATCTATTATTGGAGCGTACAAGCAATTGATAATGGATATGTTGGTGGAGAATGGGCCGCCGAACAGTCATTTACAATTGTTGGACAATACACTGTTATAAATGAAGCATTCACTAAATTAATGCAGGGCGAATCAAAATGGGCCGACTACAACAATGATGGGTATTTGGACTTGATCCACACCGGAGAAGATATAATTTCAGAAAAGCCCATGGCTATTATCTATAAAAACAATCAGGATAATACTTTTTCAGCACAATCTCAGATTTTGCTTACAGGGATTGTGTATAGTGGTGTAGATTGGGGCGATTACAACAATGACGGCTATTTAGATATTCTTCTGAATGGGTTTGATGGAACACAAAATGTATCAGTGGTGTATAAGAACAATGGCAACAATACCTTTAGCAGGCAAGATGGCATTGAATTGCCGGGAGTAATCGGTAGCAATTCCCAATGGGGTGATTACGACAATGATGGATTACTGGATATCTTGTTAGCCGGTTATGCCAATACAGGCCATATTGCCAGGGTTTATCGAAACAATGGAGACCAAACCTTTACCGAACAAACTCAGATTGAGCTTATTGGTTTACATTCCGGCCATGTAAGCTGGATGGATTTGGATGCTGACAACGATCTCGATATCGTGTTAATTGGTTCACTCAACGAAGGATTTAAGACAATAATTTACCGTAACGAAGGGGCAAATGAATTTACCATGATGGACATTCCCTCGTTGTCGGGATTGAATGCACAGCAAGCCGAGTGGGCCGATTATGATAGTGACGGTGATTTGGATGTGTTGATATTGGGCTCAAACGGGTCTGATAATGTTACCCAAATCTATCAAAATTTGGGTGGTTTTATATTTTCACTCCAAAACCAAATTGAGTTCGATGGAGTGTCAGAAGGTAATGCCCAGTGGTTCGATAGCGATAACGATGGCGATTTGGATGTGTTGATCAACGGATGGAATGGGTTTGAATTCATCTCATTCATTTATGAAAATAAACCCGATCAAAGTTTTGTAAAACAGTCCTATTTTGGATTGGCTGGGATACAAAAAGGGTCATCGGACGTTGTGGATTTTGACCTCGATGGCGATTTAGATATATTCCTTTCTGGTGAAAGCGATATGGGACTCATTGCTAAAATTTATAGTAACCAAATAACCAAACCAAACACAAAACCTGATGCACCTAAAAACTTGAATTCAGAGATACACCAATCGCAGGCAATCCTATCTTGGGAAAGTGGTTCCGATGCTGAAACTTCATCGTCTTCGTTAACCTACAATCTAAGAATAGGAACCACTCCAGGAAGCCAGAATGTGGCAAGCCCGGCTGCTTTAACTGATGGTAAAATAACCTTTCCTGGATTTGGAAATGCTCAATTAGGCACTTCTTTTTTCATTAATAACCTGAAGATAGGAACTTACTATTGGAGCGTACAAGCTATTGACAATAGTTATGAAGGTGGAACCTGGTCAGAGGAACAATCATTTAAAATTGAAAATAGTACCGTTCATTTTCAGGTCATTGATTTCGATTCTGTCGGTATTCCAAATGTAACCTACTCAATCAACCCTGGCAACATCTTTTCTGGTACTTCAGGCAATAATGGCGACATTGGCCCCCACAGTTTGCCAAGCGGAATTTATTCCCTCAATTTAAACAAACCAGGGTATTTCAATTATTTGAACAGAACCATCCCTGTACTGGAAACCACATTCGAAAAAAAGATAATACTCCCGGAACTGGCCGATTATAATGGGGACAATCAGGTTGACATCACCGATTTAGATTCCGTTATTTTAAACTGGAAAAGCATAAACCCGGTTTTGGAAATGGGGCCTGTAACAGGTATTTTACCGGCATTTACAGTGGAACCCGATCAACAGTTCGATTTTGAAGATTTAATGGTTTTTGGGTTGCTTTGGGATTATTACAACAATCAAAAGATAAGTTGGCAGCCTTATAGTGAAAATGAAAGAGATGAATTTCAGAACTCAGGACAAATTGTAGCGGTTCTTACAGAGAATTTCGATGAGAATGCACTTGAATATTCTTTTATCTGGATGGGTTCTGGTGGTTTTACAAGTAACCGCGTTCTTGTCCGTTATAATCCCGATTTACTTATCGCAAACCTGACCCTTTTGCTTTCAAAGGAAAATCAGGTGTTAAGCTTCAACAATCATGATGTGGATAAAGGCATTGTTCAGGTTACCTTTGGCGTTCTTGAAGACGCTTGGGTTCAGCCAGGTACCGGGTTATTTAAAATCAGTTTTGAGAAGAAAGCCGGTACCGTTGAATTACCTGAAGCCTATTTCGAATATCACCTTGGCAGAACCATTGAAAAGGGAGCCATTCAGTTTCAGGAATTCAACCAGGAGGACCTTAGTATATTCCCGAACCCGGTAACTAAATCCTTGACCATTTATTGTAAAAATGCTGAAGGTATTTTTGCAGTGAAACTTTTTGATATCACCGGACAATTGATTAAAGCCATCAAACAACAGGGAAATCAGTTGAACCTTGATATGCAGCATTTTCCGCAGGGAATACTCTTTTTAGAAATATCATATGGAAATGTAAAAAGAAATGTAAAAGTGATTAAACAATAAATATTTATGGAACCTATCCACAACACAAAAAATCAGAAAAGGCGGTTAATTTTTAGAAGCAAGACCATTGGTTTGTTTCTCATTTTTTTAATGGTGGGTTCATTCCTTCAGGGACAAACCATTGACGATATAAAGGGTGATAGAAGTTACATCTGGGGATATGGGATGGGGAAAAATCTACCCATAGCCGATAAAAATGCTTTAAAAGACTTGACCAGCCAGATATGTACTTCGGTGGAAAGCAATTACAAATATGTAATTACCGAATCGGGAGGTGAAGTGCAGGAAACTCTTGAAGGAATTATCAAAACCTATTCATCCACCACGCTGACCAATGCACAGCGATTAGTTGTTGAAAACGATTCTGGGATTGTGGTTTTCCGTTACATAAAAAGGGAAGAGTTGGGTCTGTTGTTTAAAAAACGCGAAAACCGACTGAAAGGCTACGTGGTAAATGCCCTGAATGCAGAAAAAGAGGGCAGGATAGGGGATGCACTTCGCTATTTTTATTGGGCACAGGTGCTTTTATACAGTCACCCCGATAATCAGGAGATGACTTTTACATTTGAAAGTGCCGATTACCAACTGTTTTCCTGGTTGCCAGACCGGATCAACCGCCTGTTTTCAAGGTTGGCAGTGTTTCCGGTAGAGGTGGTCACCAGCGGGATGGAGCAGGAAGTGATATTCAACATCACGTATCACGATAAAAAAGCTTACAATATGGATTATTCCTATTGGAATGGCAGCGACTGGTCGTCACTGGTAGGCGCCTCCAATGGTGAGGGTATTATTGAACTTTTTGGCGATGCCGAGAAGTCCATGGAGGAGTTGAGAATAAAAGTGGAATACGAATATGTGAATAAAGCAAAGTTGGATCCGGAATTGCCCGCGGTAATTGATGTCATCCAGCTTCCTTATTACAAACAGGCCGAAAAAATCATCCACAAAAATAAAATAAATACTTCAGCAGCAATTTCGGGTACGGCTGACAAGGCGGATGAACATCAAAGAAATGATCAGAATACTGCCCAAAGTAATTCACAATTGTTACCCGTAAAAGACTCTTGTAAATGCGGCAATAAAGCAAAAACAGTCAGTAACCTGAATGCTTTATTGAATCATATCAATGGGTTGGATAAAAAGCCCGTTGAATCATTGTTTACAAAAGAGGGTTTGGAGGTTTACCAACGTTTGATAAAATATGGACAAGCCAAATTAATGCCCATCTCCAGAGATTTTGATGTGAAATGTATGGGTACCGATGCCATCGTGCGTGAAGTTCCTTTTGTGTTCAGCTTTCCGACCAACAACCGTAAATTTGTTGAAAAGCTTTCCATTGTCTTCGATTCCACCGGTTTGATAAAAAACATCACCTTTTCGTTGAACCAATTATCGATGGAAGGGATACTTTCCCACTCCAAATGGTTGGAAGCCAGCAAATGGCAAATCATTCATTTTTTAGAAAACTATCAAACCGCTTATGCATTGGAGCGTTCCGAGTATATTGATAAAATATTTTCTGATGATGCATTAATTATTATTGGGAAAAAGCTCGAAAAAGCAGAACCTATTGATAAAATGTATGCCCTGTTGAAAAACGACCAGTACCAATACATCAAGGTAAGTAAAAAGGAATATATGGAGCGGTTGAAACAGGTCTTTGAAAATAATGAATTTGTCAATATCCAGTTCGAAGATTGTGAAGTAAAAAAGCGCGACAACAACAGCGAAGTCTATGGGATTCAGATAGCCCAGAATTATTATTCAAGTAGCTATGCCGACCAGGGATACCTGTTTTTGATGGTGGATATGACCGATACGCTGAAACCCAAAATTTATGTGCGCAGCTGGCAACCTGAAAAGAACCCTGATGGCTCCATCATCGGGTTAGGTTCATTTTTTAATTAACCTAAAATACCGTTTCTATGACATCCACAAAATATCTCATTCCTAAGAAAATCGGCAGTGTTATTATTTTCGTACTTGTGATTGTTCAAGGGTTTTCGCAAAAATTGATAGTCAGCAACTTCAAGGAACTGCCTACAGATATTTCGGCCCGCGAATTCGAGGTGTTAGATGTGAATGATGAACCCTGCGCCCTGCTAAAGGTTTATACAGGTTTTAAGAACATAAAAGTTGACGGGAACCGTGGAATTGAAAAGTTGGAAGAAAAAAACGGAGAGGTTTGGATTTGGGTTTCGCATGGTACACGGCAACTGAAGTTTTCAAAAGAAGGTTTTCCTTTGTTACCCTTTTATTTTGAAAATGAATTGGAAAAAAGCACGGTGTATGCCCTGGAGTTATCCAGCGATGAGATGCATTCTATCGTGATTCACACCGGAACTGAAACAACTGATGTGTTTATTGCCAACAAAAAATACACCTCCAATGTAACGATACCCGGATTTTCCGAGGGAAATTATCCAGTAAAAATTGTCAAGTTGGGTTACAAAACCATTTTCGATACTTTAAGGGTCACAAAGGATAATCTTTATTTTTCCTATTCGTTGGAACCCATACAACAGCAAAAGCTTAAGATTAAATCCATTCCTACCGGTGCTTTTTTAATTATCAATGGTCAACCAGTTGGGAATACTGATTTTACAGGATTCTATTACCCGGGCGAATATCGGATCCAACTTTCAAAAAAAGACTATTTACCCATCGATACCCTCATTGTTTTTGAATCAAGCAAATCCTCGGAGGTTTTATTGACAATGGGAAAAAACTTTGCCTGGCTCCGGTTTTATGCCAAACCCACAACAGCCAGAATTATGCTGGATGGAAACCTGGTGGCCAATTTGAGCCAACACCGATTAGATTTAGGAACCCCGCATCAACTCATTGTGCAGGCTCCTTATTACCGGACCTATCAGGAGGCATTGAAAATCCAACGGGGCGATAGTTTGAATAAAATTATTGAATTGGAATCCCAAAAAGGGGAACTGGCCTTCGTAATTGAACCGGAGCATTTTAAAATTAACGTGGTAAATGAAAGAGATTCTTTTGCAACCTGGAATGGAAGTAGTGTAATTAACCTTCCCGTGGGAGATTATCAATTAGATATTAATGAAAAAGGGTACCGCAAATACGATACTTTATTTCAAATCAAGGACTTTCAAAGGACTACCCTAAATGTGACAATGGTTGAAAGAAATTTCAATAGATTCACCGGAGGAGCGCTTTCTGCTTTATTACCCGGAGGCGGACAATTTTATGCCCAACGGCAAAAGATGGGCTTTGTTTATATGGTTTCAACCTTTGTTCTGGCTGGGGCATCCGGTTATTTTTATATGGATGCCGATAAAAAATCCCAAACTTATAAAACCGCTCAAACCGATTATTTAAACGAGACCAATATTGCCAACATTGAAAATGCCCGCAATGCCATGAATCAGGCGTATGATGATTACGAGGCATCGGCAAAACTACGGAATACAATTATAACCACCACCGGCATCGTGTATTTAATTAATATTATTGATGCGGCGGTATTTACCAGATATCATGCACCATTGCGGAAAAAAGGAGACGAAAAACCCAAGATTGGGCTCTACAACAGTGCAAATTCTATTGGATTGAATTTAACTTATACTTTTTAAAAGCCTACCTCTGGGGGGCTTTAAAACCAAACCAGCAATTTTACCTTTTCATCCGTGGTACCATCCTCATTGTTAGCAGGATTCCATTTTGGTCCGTTTAATAAAAGTTGAAAAAGTTGGTTCGAGGATTCCGTAGCTGGTGCCGGGAAAACCGAAAAATTTAAAATTTCACCATCGGCAGTTACAACAAATTCCAACGTTAGCAAACCTGCCAATGCCCCGTCCATTACTAAATTCCCGCCAAAATAGGTTTCCAGTTTTTTTATTCCACCCTCTGGCTGGGCATGTTTCCGGTTACGGGTTTCATAAATCAAATCAAATCTTTTAAATTCAATGGGGGTGCGGGTAGCCGAAACCCCTGCAACTTTTCCATTTAAAGCTTCTGAGGGTTGATCTGTTTTTACGGTTCCAGTGGATCTTGTAAAAAGTTTTTTTCTTTCTCTGCCATAACCTACCACAACCGCTTCATCCAAGGCTAAAGCGGATGGTTTTAATTCAATGGTTAAATCATTCCCTACAAGTTCACTCATGGGCACCACCTGTTCTTCCATCCCAACAAAAGAAAAACGGACCAGGGAGTCACTGAAAACCGTCAATTGGAATCCCCCGTCAATATTGGAAACGGTTCCCTGGTTTTCGGAAATAACGCTTACACCCGCAATGGCTTCTTTAGTTTCGGCATCTACCACTCTTCCTGCAATAGTTTTTGCATTCGATACTCCACGGATCCGGATAGGTTGGGCACCCGTACTTGCTGGTTCCGGTTTTTGTTCAACAATATTCGATGCTATTACCAAAGAATCTTCGCTAATCAGTTCAATATTTTGGACCTGAATGGGTTCTAAAGTTTCTATTTCCTCAGCAGCATTGGATTCAGCCAATGCTAAAGGCGTTGTTTCCGGTTCGTTATCCAAAAGGTTGGGTTCATTTTTGGCAGTTCCGGGTTTTTTGGTTTTTATGGGCTGTTTATCAGTGCTTCCGGTTTTTATATTTTCCAATTCTTTTTCCGGAACAATAGCTGCCTTTTGGGCAGGCTCACTAATAAGCGGAGTTGCTGTTTGTTCATTTGATATAGATTTTTGAGCAGTTTCCTGCGCCAACTGCTTTTTATTGGCAGGTTGGTTGGTAAAATACCATAATAGCGAACTTAAAGCAGCCAACAGGGCTACCGATGCCGCCATCCGGACAAAATATACAGGTAGCTTTTTCTTTTTGGGTCGGGCATTCAACCTTTGTTGCAGATGCAAAAGGTCGGCCTCCAGTTCATCGGGCGAAATCCTGGCAAAGCCATCCATGGCATCCTGCAAAAAAGGATCGCGGTTCATCTCCTGTTCAAGATGGTGCCGTTCCTGAACCGAAAGCCGATCTTTTAAATAACCGAGCCAATGTTTGATGCTATCTGAATAGTTAAGCCTCATGATGTTCCTCCAAACAAAGTTTCAAATTTCTTTTCCCATTCTGGATGTCCGATTTCACTTTTTTTTCATCAGTTTGTAACTGTGTTGCAATTTCTTTATAGCACTTCTTCCCGTAATAAAACAGTTCAATGGAGCTGCGTTGCTGTGTTTTAAGCTTTTCAAGGCATTCTTTCAGCTTTGCATCCCATTGGTAATTCTCTATATCATCTAGGGGATGCACATGAAAGCCATTATTCATAATCTCGTCGCTCATTTTTTTAAAGGCACGGTTTTCAGAACCATTATGGCGGAGCCTCATCAGGCAAAAGTTTTTAGTCACCACGTACAACCAGGTTTTGAAATTTTCAGGTACCGGATGCTTCTTCAGTTCCACAGCCAATTTTTCGAATACCTCCATAACAACGTCCTGAGCTGTCTCCCGGTTTTTTAAATATTTTAAGCAAACTCCATACACCAGGGGCATGTAAGGGGCATATAGCTGGCCAAGCAACTCCATATCACCTCCCTTTTTAAAGGCGGCTAGCAGCTCTTTTTCGTTGAAGGTATGGAGTTCCAGGTTCATTTTATTCTGAAATGTGTAGGTATCTTAAGTTGTAAGTGGAAGATTACATTAGTTAACCGGTAATTTTTTTGCAACCGCTTCAAATCCCACTGATTCTGGTTACCCGGTAATCTTCAAAAAAAAAAATCACCATCCATTTATGGAATCCGGAACATGATTGCATGCTATCTGCAAAACGAAGAAACAAAATAATCATTTAAAAAGTACCATTATGAAAACAAAAGTTTTTTTACTGATTGTGATTGGTTTGATAACCATGAATTTAACCACCGTGAAGGCTCAGCTTATTAAAGGGCAGGTTTTTGATGCGACCGACAAAACTCCCCTGTTGGGTGTTTGTGTAGTTGTTAAAGGAACTACGGTGGGGACTGTTACAGATGCTCAGGGGAATTACCAGGTTCAAATGGATTCGCTGCATACCACCCTGGTTTTTTCATTTATAGGTTACGAAACTAAGGAGTTTTTAGTAAAAGGTCGCACAGTGGTGAATGTTGGGCTAAATTTAAGTGCAATGAGTCTTGATGAATGCGTTGTGGTTGGTTATGGAGAGCAGAAACAAATGGATGCGGTCCAGGCCATATCCTCGGTATTTTCAGGCAGAGTGGCTGGAGTTAAGGTCCGTGGAAATGCAAAAAGAGCCTGCATGGCGCCTTCCGAAATGTATGTTCATGAGAATTTTAATACCGAAGGATACAGCACCATCCACGAAAACGGCTTTACTGAGGTGAATCTGAACCCGCTTTCAACCTTTTCAATTGATGTAGATGCCGCCTCATATAGCAATATCCGTCGTTACATCAATAGCGGTTCACTTCCTCCGGTGGATGCAGTCCGTATTGAGGAGATGATCAATTATTTTACTTACGATTATCCACAACCCGAAGGAAATGTCCCTTTTAGCATCCATACCGAACTGGCAAAATGCCCCTGGAACAACGATAATTATTTACTCCATGTGGGACTTCAGGGTAAAAAGATTGATTCCCGGGAACTGCCGGCATCCAACCTGGTTTTCCTGATTGATGTTTCAGGTTCCATGCAGGATGCAAACAAATTGCCTTTACTGAAATCGTCATTCATCCTGTTGACGGAACAATTAAGGCCTCAGGATAGAATAGCCATCGTGGTTTATGCCGGGAATTCGGGCATGGTATTGCCATCAACTCCGGGAAGCAACAAACAAAAAATCAAAGGGGCTTTGGAAAACCTGCAGGCAGGTGGTTCCACAGCCGGCGGCGAAGGCATCAAACTGGCTTATAAAATTGCGGAAGAAAATTTTATGGAACAGGGCAATAACCGGATTATTCTGGCCACCGACGGTGATTTTAACGTGGGGGCTTCGAGTAACGCTGAAATGGAGCGGTTGATTGAAAAAGAGCGTGAAAAGGGAATCTTTATTTCCGTGTTGGGCTTTGGCATGGGTAATTATAAAGATGATAAAATGGAAATTATTGCCGACAAAGGAAATGGAAACTATTCATACATAGATAATTTGCAGGAAGCAAAGAAAGTGTTGGTGAGCGAATTTGGTGGAACCCTGTTTACCATTGCCAAAGATGTAAAGTTCCAGTTGGAATTTAACCCGGCGCAGGTGGCTAAATACAGGTTGATTGGCTACGAAAACCGGTTGCTCAACGAAGAGGATTTTGAGGACGATAAAAAAGATGCCGGCGAAATGGGCGCGGGTCATTCGGTAACAGCTTTGTATGAAATTGTTCCGGTAAAAGATTTAAAAACTGACAGAAAATTGAAATACCAGAATCAAAACCTTACCGAAGCAGCCACCCAAAGTAACGATTTGGTTACTTTGAAACTTCGGTACAAAGAGCCTGATGGGTTCCAAAGTAAGTTGATCGACAAGGTTGTATTGAATCAACCAATTGCTTTAAATGAACTTTCAGGCGATTTTCGATTCTCGGCTTCAGTAGCCGAATTTGGAATGTTGTTGCGTGATTCGGAATTTAAAGGTACAGCCACATTTGAGTCGGCCATAGAACTGGCCAAAAGAGCCAAAGGTTCCGACGACGAAGGCTACCGCTGCGAAATGATCCGGTTGATCCAAACCGCCGCCATGATGAAAAATGGCTCTGCATTTAATGAATAGATTTTAATAAGGAGACTGGAGTAATAATCTAATATCTTTCCAATCTCTAAACTCTAAACTCTAAACTCTAAACTCTATTTTTTATATCTTTACCACATGATAAAAAATGTGGCATATAGTTTTGTTATTGTGCTGTTGCTTTGGGCGTGCAACGAATCGCACATTGAGCCCAGTCCGGTTGTTTACAACTCAGCGTACTTTCCTTTGGATAGCAGTGCCTGGCGGACGTATCAAGCAACTTATATTGTTATTGATAAAGCATCGGAGGTGTATGATACTGTCAATTATTTTGTTAAAGAAGTTTGTGCAGGTTGGACCCTTGATGCAACCCACGATTCCATGATGCGGTTGGAACGGTACGTTAAATCAGAAATAGATCAGTCCTGGGATATTAATCAGGTATGGCAGGCGGGCATTGTGAATCATGAAGCCATTCAGGTGGAAGAGAACATCCGGTACATCAAATTGAAATTTCCTGCCGAATTGGGAAAAACCTGGAACGGAAATGCCTACAACCGGTTAGATACCTTGGAGCAATACTCTTTTATTGTTTCAGATTTAGATGAACCATACCTATTGAATGATTTATCGTTTGACTCTGTGTTAACTGTTACTCAAAAAGATAAAGAATCGCTAATAGATAAAGTTTTATTTACTGAAAAATATGCCAAAGGTATCGGGTTAATTGAGAAAATACAAATAGATATCCGTGGTGACGAAGATATTGATCCCCTTGTAAATGTTGAAGATAGAATTACCAAAGGGACTATTTACAGACAAACGTTAATTGACTATGGAAAGGAATAAATTCTGGTTAGTAGTGTTTGGTGTTTTGATAGGAATGCCGGTATTCTGTCAAAATTATTCCTATGGTTTTTTGGTTGAATTTACCGACAAACTTGGAACTGAATACTCCGTGGAGCACCCTGAAGTATTCCTTTCAAACAGGGCATTGGATCGGCGGATTAAAAACGGGATTGCTGTTACCGAAGAAGATTTCCCTGTAAATAAATCTTATGCCGACAGTATTTGCAAGTTTGATGCAGTATTGCATGTTACTTCCAGGTGGTTGAATTCTGCTGTATTTCTTACCAACAATGCCTCATTTCCGGATCAATTGGTGCAGGTTTCATTTGTAAAAAAGGTATCTGCCGTTTATTTGGGAGCTAGCTTAAAATCCTCAAACCTGACTTCCAAATGGCATGAAGAGAGCAGCATTGAGGTTCCGGTAACGATAGACTATGGCGCCTCCGAAAACCAACTGACCATGTGCAATATCCAAATGTTGCATAACCAGGGATACATGGGGGATGGCATCCAAATGGCGGTTCTCGATGGCGGTTTTTACCGGGCGGATGAGTTTACTGCTTTTGAAAGCATGTTTCAGAATAACCGACTGTTAGGAACCTTTGATTTTGTAGAAAACGATGCTTCAGTTTTTGAAGATCACCAACACGGCATGAATGTTCTTTCAATTATTGCCAGCAACCTTCCTGGCCAATTGGTGGGGTCGGCACCCGAAGCCTCTTTTTGGTTGTTACGCTCTGAGAATGTCTATTCCGAATACCGCATCGAGGAGGAGAATTTTATTGCCGCGGCTGAATTTGCCGATAGTGCCGGCGTGGATATAATTACGGCTTCGCTGGGCTACAGTGTTTTCGATGATGATGCAATGAGTTACAGTTATCAGGATATGGATGGCAAAACTACCCGGGTTACCCAAGGGGCCGAGAAAGCTTTTTCAAAAGGTATTTTTATGGTCAACAGTGCCGGGAACGAAGGCGACAACCCTTGGCAGCACATTACGGCACCCAGCGATGGGGAACATGTGTTGTGTGTTGGTGCAGTTGATTCCATGGGAAACCTGGCAGGTTTTAGCAGTTTGGGGCCATCTGCTGATGGCCGCACAAAACCCGATGTGGTAGGGCAAGGGGTTCAGACTTCATTGGTATTGCCAACCGGCGAAATTGGGCAGGGTTCGGGAACCTCATTTTCAGGTCCGTTAATTGCCGGAATGGTTGCCTGTTTGTGGCAGGCACTGCCCGGGTATTCGAACCAGGAACTGCTCGGTTTGATCCGGCAGACCTCCTCCAACTACTTAACTCCCGACGATTATTATGGTTACGGGGTTCCTGATTTTGCTAAAGCACTTTCGAAAGCTCAAAACCTTCATGTGGATGATTACTCCAAAGACCAATTGTTGACTGTATTTCCAAATCCTTTCTACGATTACTTGGAATTGGATGCCTATTTTGTAGAAAAGCAGACATTAATAGTGAATCTTTTGGATGTTAAAGGTTCAGTAGTTTATAGTGAAAGCTGGAATTGCAACAATACGGCCTTTAAGCATCTGGAATTAAAAAACCTGGCGGGCCTGGAACGGGGTGTTTACATTCTGGAGGTTATCTCAAATCAAACCATTAGCTCCCGGAAAATAGTAAAGAACCCATGAGCGTCGAATCCATTTCGTTATCGCAGTTGACCGGGAATGTAAAAACAGCTTTGCAGAATAATTTCCCTTTTCCGGTTTGGGTAGTGGGCGAAATCAGCGAAATAAACCAAAACCGGAGTGGGCATTGCTATCTGGAACTGATTGAAAAGGAACCCGACACTGATAAAATTGCTGCAAAATGCCGGGCCACCATTTGGACTTTTGCTTTCCGGATGATCAAACCCTATTTTGAAACCACTTCCGGCGAAACCTTGCGGGCTGGTTTAAAGGTGTTGGTGAAAGCTTCGGTGGAATTTCATGAAGTATATGGTTTTAGTTTGAATATTACCGATATCGATCCCCAGTTTACCATAGGTGACATTGCGCGGAAGAGGGCCTTGGTCATCAAACAGCTTCAGGAAGATGGTGTAATCGAAATGAACCAGATGTTGTCTCTGGTAATAGTACCACAGAGGATTGCAGTTATTTCGTCGGAAACAGCCGCGGGATTTGGCGATTTTACCGATCAATTAATGAACAATCCCTATGGATTCGATTTTTATACACACCTTTTCCCGGCATTAATGCAGGGCGATCAGGCACCACAATCCATCATCAATGCCTTTGAACAGATTTATGCGCTGATGGAAGATTTTGATGCTGTGGTACTCTTGCGGGGTGGAGGTTCGAAAAGCGATTTGAGTTGTTTCGACGATTATGGGTTGGCCTATTACATCACTCAGTTTCCATTGCCGGTGATTACAGGTATTGGTCACGAACGCGATGATTCAGTAGTAGATATGGTGGCTCACACCCGGTTGAAGACACCAACCGCGGTGGCAGGTTTTTTGATTGAATCTGTAGCCGCTTTTGCATCCCAATTGGATGATAACCTGAACTATGTGAAAGAGCTTGTGCAACAAAAACTGGTAGCAAAAGACCGACAATTGCAAGACTATTCCTTTCTTTTTCAGGCAAGCATCAAGGAGGTAATGGCCATCCATCAACAAAAGCTGGTTTTAGCCAGTTCGCATTTGGTGCATGGCATCCGGCAATTTAACCAGTCAAGGTACAACCAGTTAGATCGGTTTTCGGCAAGTATTAAAACACTTTCCACAAGCTTACTGCTGCATGAAACCGAACGGTTGCAATGGAACCAAAAACGTCTGGTACATGGGTTTCAGCAATCCATCAAAGAACAAGAACAACGGTTAAAACATCTGGCTGAGAAGGCCGCATGGGCCGATCCTCAATCCATCCTTGAGCGCGGTTTTTCAATCGTCATCCACCAGGGAAAAATTCTCAAAGATGTACAGCACATTCAAACGGGTGACGTTGTAAATGTGAGGTTAGCCAGGGGACAATTCAAAGGGGCGGTTGATGAAATTAAAGAGGAATCTCATTAATCTGTTTGTAAACTTTATATGTTTGATGGTTTTCTGTCAACTTTCTGAATCTTGGTGCTCCTAAAAAATTGGTTGACATGTTCCGAATAATTCTTAAATTTAGGCCATGATGATCCCTAAACGAATAGTACCGATGCACTTTGCAAAATTTATTAGTTTCATGTTTCTTTTTGGTTTTGTTTATCTTGTTGGTGCCAAAGATATTAAGCAGTTGGAGGGCGAACTCAAAAAAGCAAAATCTAAAACTGAAGCGGCAACCCTTTTAAATCAATTAGGTTCAGCTTATCGCGATGCCGGAAGGCTGGACGAGGCTATCGATCAGCATTATAAAGCCTTAGATATTTATGAAAGTTTGACCGATCAGGAGGGTCAGGCCGATTCCTACAACTATTTGGGAGGTACTTTTTGGCGGAAAAACGACTATGAACAAGCCATCCAATTTTATACGCTCGCCCTCCAAATCCGTGAGCAGCAAGGCGAAAAAGAAGAGAAAGCCAGAATATTGAACAATCTGGGTTTGGCCAGCCAAAGTTTGGGAGATTACAATACTTCGTTAGAATACTATTACCGGGCGTTGGGTTGCTGGTACCAGGAAGATAACAAACCCGAAATTGCCATTACCCTGAATCAGATTGGGAATGTATATCTAAACCGGAATTTTAACGATTCGGCTGAAATGTATTACAAAAAATCACTGATCATCCGCGAAAAGCTTTCCGATACTGTCGGCATCGCCTCTACACTAAATAACCTGGCAATATTGTATAAAAACCAGAACAACTTTGCCAAGGCCGAGGGCTTTCTGGAACAATCCATCAATTTATTGAAACAGACCTATTACTTTGACCAATTGGCATCCAATTACAATAGTCTGGGTGGGGTATATTGGCAAAGTAAGGAGTATAAAAAAGCGCTGGAAAACTACCTGCAAGCATTGGCGATGCGCGAAAAAACCGGCGACAAAAAGGTGATAGCTTCTACCATGAATAACATCGGGTTAATTTATAAAGACCTGGGAAACTTTGAAAAGGCTCTTGAATATTATGAATTGTCGTTACAGGAATATCAAGCCATGGGCGATAAATTCCTGGAAGCCGATGCGTTAAACTTTATTGGCGGTGTTCACTGGCAATCAGGGAATCACCGTAAAGCGCTCGATTATTACCAACGTTCGTTATCGCTGCGCGATGCCGTGGGCGACCGGAAATATATTGCCCGTTCGCACACCAACCTGGCGTTGGTTTACCGTAGTTTGGGCGAACGCGATAGTGCTTTGATGGAGTATCAGGAAGGATTGTCTATTTATAAAGAAATTGGTGATCAGAAAAATGCTGCTGCCATGCTCAACAATATTGGGACATTGCACAAAGTATTCAAAGAAACCGATTTAGCCGTTCAATATTTTAAAATGGCTCTCGAAATGCGCACCGAAATTGAAGATGAAAGCGGGATTGCCAATTCCTCATTAAGTTTAGGTTCCACATATACCGAGCAGAAAAAGTTTAACGAAGGGATTGCCTTGTTCCAAAATGCACTCAAGATTTCTCAGAGACTTCAATTTCAGGATTTGGAAAAAGATATTCTTTTTGCCTTAGCAAAAGCCCACGCAGCAAAAGGTGAGTTTGCCCCGGCCTATGCTTATTTTACCGATTATTCAAAAATAAAGGATAAGATGATGAGTACAGAGAGCATTAAAAAGATAGCCGATATGCAAATCAGGTACGAAACCGAAAAAAAGGAACGTGAATGGCAAAAGGAACTGTTCCTGCAAAAGGAAAAGAACAAGAGGCAAAAGAATTTTATCATTTCGGGTTTATCTATTTTGGTGTTGATATCCATTTTCTCACTCCTCATTATTCAGCAAAACCGTCGGGTGAAACAGGCTTATGCCTTGCTTGGTGTTAAGAACCAGGAAATTGTGCAACAGAAAGAAGAAATCGAGGCCCAACGCGATGCCATTGAAGACCAAAAAAATGAAATTACGAAACAGCGCGACATTGCCGAAAAGCAGCGCGACATGATTACAGAACAGAAACAAAAAATTACCGACAGCATTGAATACGCCAGCCGTATTCAAGCTGCGGTGTTGCCACCTGATGCCGCAATAAAGGAGGTGCTCAGCAATTATTTTATCATGTTCAGGCCCCGCGATATTGTTAGTGGCGATTTTTACTGGATACGCAAAGTCAGTCAACAAACCGTGGTGGCTGCTGTGGATTGTACCGGACATGGAGTTCCTGGGGCGTTTATGAGTATGTTGGGTACCACTTTATTAAACGAAATTGTTGACAAAGAACAATTTACCGATGCTGCCGATATTTTAAACAAACTACGGACGAAAGTAAAAAGCGCCCTTCACCAAACCGGCGATTTCAACGATAGTACCACTGATGGTATGGATTGTGCTGTCTGCATCTTTAACGATGGGTCGGACCAAATGCAATATGCCGGAGCCAACAACCCGCTTTACCTTATCAGGGATGCGGTTCTTACGGAATATGAAGCAGACCGGATGCCCATTGGTATTCACTTACTGGAAGAGGAACCCTTTACCAACAATGTCATTGAACTGGTTAAAGGTGATTTGATTTATATCTTTTCCGATGGTTTTTACGATCAATTTGGTGGTGAAAACGGACGGAAAATGTTTACCCGAAACTTTAAACAAATGTTGATAGATATTCATCAGCTTGAGATTGCAGAACAGCAAAAAGAACTCGAACAACGCTTTGATCAGTGGAAAGGCAACTATCGCCAAATTGATGATGTATTAGTCATTGGGATGAAAGTTTAAAGCTTAACATACAAGTATCATGATTTCTCCGGTGCATATACCGCAAAACATGGAAAGTAAAAAGTGTCAATCTCAATTATTCTATTCCTGGAAATGAGCAACAGAAATAGGTTCCCTGATTTTCGATGCTTTCCACATCAATGGTTCCATGGTTAAGTTCCACAAAATCTTTACAGAGTTTAAGCCCGATTCCTGAACCCTTTTCCTGCATGATACCCATAGTTGAAAACTGGTGATTTGGGTCAAATAATTTTTTGAGATTCGATTTTGGGATTCCAATTCCGGAATCCTTTACTTTAAAGAAAATCGTTGAATCTTTTTGATAAGCTTCAATTTCAATAATCCCATTGGGATGTGTATATTTTATGGCATTCGAAAGCAGGTTTCTGATAATGGTGTTTATCATATCCTTATCGGCAAAAAGTTTTAAATTGGATCCGGCATTTTTCCTTATCTCAATATTCTTATAATTGGCGGCTGTTTTCCAAAGCTTTAGGTTTTCGTCAATCTGTTCGGTTAAATTCAATTCCTGTGGGTGGAACGACATCCGGTTTAACTGCGATTTCGACCACTGCAATAAATTATCCATCAGGTGGAATGAATTTTTTGCCGATTCATCGAGCGACTGGATGGCTTTTCCCAGCTTTTCTTTCGGCATCTTGTCATAATTTTCCGAAAGGGTTTCGGCCAAATTCCGGAACCACCATAACGGGTTTCGCACCTCGTGGGCAATAATGGAAAAAAAGTTGTCCTTTTCGTGGTTCACCACATTCAACTGTTCATTCAAACGGGTCAATTCGCGGTTTTGGCGGACAATTTCGGTATTTAGCAACGCCAGTTGTTTATTGGTTTTTTGCTTCGAAGTGTATCGTAAGTAAAAGGCAAAAATCACAAAAAGGGTCAACCCCAGAATAATTGAAATTAAAGAGATAAACCCGTTTTTGCGGGCAATGGTAAGCATATTTATTTCATTCTGTTTCCGTAACAGTTCATTGGCTTTTTCCTTTTGTTCCATTTCATAACTGTGTTCCATCTCGGCAATATGCTTCGATGTTTGTTCGTTAACAATGGCCATTTTGGTATCGTAATATTTTTTCAGATATTCCAGTGCTTTGATAGGATTGCCCGTTCTTTCGGTTATTTGATACAGCGAAAAACTATTGTCGCATATTTCCTCTTTCATCCCGTTCATAGTAGCAATTTGCATACTTTGAGTAAAATAGGGTTCAGCCTTTGCTAACAAATTTTCGTTTAAATACGATTGACCGATATTAAAATTTGCCTGAATAATTCCTTTGTCGTATCCCATATCGGCTGCCAGTTTTAATGCTTTGTTGGAGTAATCGCGGGCTTTTGTAAAATTGTTTTTTTGCAAATAAATGGCTCCTATGTCAAGCAATGATTTGATGATACCTTTTTGATAATTAACCTTTTCTGAAAAATAAAGAGCCTGCCTAAAATAATACATGGCAGTATCTGGAAGTTTTAAATCGAGATACACTTCGCCAATATTTTTA